>Ga0067045_1003128_pt1 | contig 29002 bp, 35 predicted proteins | sample TerdegcTABiofilm_FD_59184 | JGI IMG/M metagenome (GOLD analysis project Ga0067045, IMG submission 59184) | Combined Assembly of (Gp0054472, Gp0054536) Wastewater bioreactor microbial communities from Singapore -Terephthalate degrading...
ATTGAAGAAATATGTATGTTTAAAAGTAGTGTTTCCCTCTATAGACTTGGGGGAATTTCTTATCAAGAGGTCTCTGGGATACCCCATTTTCTATATATCCCAGTGCAACGCAAAAAGCTCAGGGACCTTGCTTTCGCCAAAAAAAAAGACTTGACAAAACGAGAAAATATATGTATAAATGTCTGTGTTGATGGAGATTTAAGAGTGAGCAATCCTAAAAATCAATTATATGTTATGAGCGACAGGTAGGTGTTCAACCCCCATCCTCCATCAGCACACCTTCCTGTCCTCATTTTTTGGAGGTGTGTTGATGGGAAAATCAGATTATCAGAACCACGATGGTCCAGACCCATTAGCGGGCGAAAATGATATGCCAGCCTTTGCAAGTGTGGCAGACGAGATTGAGAGAGAACGGCTCTTCGAAGAAAAGAAGGCGGCTGAGGAGGCAAAGAAACTATATCCCGAAATAGCAAAACTCAAAAACAGGGACATTAAAGATGAGCGACTTCAGGAGATAATCAATTTCTATAAGGACAAAAAACCCGAACGCTCGGAGTTGGAAATTATCGCAAATGTGGAATTCTATCGCAAATGGAAGGATTACACGAAAGAGCGACGGGCACTCGAATATATTCGAAGCCGTTTGCATTTCTCATATGTTTACACATATGAGAGGGGCTGGATGCGTTATAAGAAAGGCTGTTGGGTAGAGGATAGTTACGAGCGCATATTTGCAGATGTGAGAAGACTCGTGGATAAGGACATTGAAATCATCGAACGCCTTGCCACGAAATTCAGTACAGAGAAACTAATCATTACAGACTTCTATCGTTCTATCTATACGCGCTCAACAATTGAGAATGCCCTCGCACTTGCGAAAGGAGAGCAAGAATTTTCGATGCCGCTTGACGAATTTGACAAAGACCCTTATACCTTGAATTGTGCCAATATTCTCGTGAATCTTGAGAGTGGGAAAGGGAAGCGTCATACTCCGATGCAAAAGACAAGGATGCAGGCAAACGCATCCTACATTACAAACGCCCCCTGCCCAAATTGGCTGAAATTCCTTGACACAATATTTCAGAGCAATCAGGAACTCATCGAATATGTCCAACGGGCTTTGGGGTATAGTATATCAGGAGACACATCTGAGCAATGCTTATTTATTTGCTACGGGACGGGTCAGAACGGCAAAAGCACATTTATGAGAGTGATTTTAGAAATTCTCGGCAGTTATGCAGGCGTAATCAATATGAGTGCCTTCCTTGAAAACAACAACGATGTAACCCGTTCCGACCTTGCAGGACTCAAAGGAAAGCGATTCGTATCTGCTAATGAGACCAACTCAAACAAACAATTTGATTCTGCGATTTTGAAAAAAGTCACAGGTGAAGATAAAATCAAGTGCAGATTTTTATATAAAGAGTATTTCGAGTATACCCCGACATTTAAAATCTGGATGGCATTGAATCATCTTCCGTCCGTGAATGAGCAAACAAAAGCCTTCTGGAGACGGATAAAGGTGATTCCCTTCACGGCACAAATTCCAGACGACCAGATTGATAAAAACCTAACCCAAAAACTTCTTGCGGAGAGCGAAGGAATACTGTATTGGATGGTTCAGGGATTTCAGAAATGGAGAAAGAATGGTCTTGGCATTTGTCAGGCAGTAGAAGAAATCACGAGAGAATATAAAGAAGACAATGACACGCTAAGAGATTTTTTAGAACAATATTGCGAAGTAGGCTCAGACTACGAAGCAACCACAACAGACTTATATGACGCATACGAGAAGTATTGCGACGAAAATAATGTGAAAGAACACTTCAGATTATCGCAAAAAAATTTCGCAATGAAATTAAAAGAACGGGGCTTTGAAAGAACAAAACATATCCGAATTGGTGATGATGAATTACGAGGTTTTATAGGTCTCCGTTTAAAAGAATCTATATTGTCCAACACAAAAGAAGTTGATTTTTGAATTTGAGAGTGATATAATCCTATTCCATTAAGGAGGTTTTCCAATGTCAATCCTAATCACTCTATTAACTAATCAATGGTTCTGGACGGCTGTTGTTGTCCCGTTCGCTCTGTGGCTTTTAACAAAAATCGGGAAGAACTACGATGCTGAGAAGGTTAAAAAAGCAATGGACATCTTGTATCAACTTGTAGTCTTTGCCTGCAACCTCGCCGAGGCGGAGAGCAAAAAAGGCAATCAGTTGCTTAATAAGAAGGATTTTGTGATTCAGTATGTTAAGCAGAACGCCCCTGATATTGTCAGGAAAACAATTCCTAATTTCTTGGACATCGTGCAGCCGATGATTGAGAAATATCTTATATCAGACGAAAGCCCAGCATCAATGACACCAAAAGCGATTTCAGGAGTTTTGAAGAGTGAGCAGTAAAGCGATTAAGGTGATAGAATTTTTGAGTTGGGTATTTATCTTTGCGAGTATAATTCTGCTCTGTATATTGAATAAATGAAAGAGTGCGAATTGCAAAAATTGATTGTGCAATATCTCAAATATCGAGGCTTACTGTTCTATTCAACAATCACACAAGCACAAAAAAGAAAGTATAGGACAATTTCATTTTTGAAATCACAGGGCTTTGAAGCAGGCGTTCCCGACATTCTCATATTCGAAAAATCGCTCGATAATAAATATTGTGGGCTTGCACTCGAATTGAAAGTTGGCAAAAATACTCTCACAAAAGAGCAATATGAATGGCTTGAATCCCTTATCTCTCGTGGCTGGTATGCTACAGTAGTCAGGGATTTCGATTCAGCAAAGAGCATCATAGAAAAATATTTAAATCACAATGGAGGTATGTAATGGCATACAATCAACCTATCCTTTACTCTTATTCAGGCTCTGCATTAAGTCCAAATAAGAGTGTAAGTAAAATCAAAATCGTTGGTTTCAACCCAAAACTTGAGGCATCAAATCAGTGCTGGGGACTAAGGGTAGATATAAATTCTAATACACATTACTACCTTGACAAGCACAACCTCGAAATCGCTCTCCCTGCGTCTGTTATGGTTACCTCGCTGGATATTAAGGCAATCCGTTATCACGATGGAACTGATGATGTAGTAGCAGATGTTGGAGCTGCAACAATAATTCTATTTGTGGAGGATTAAAATGGGGACAAAAATTTTGAATGATTATGTTTCTGTTCACTCTAATTTCATCGGTAATTGGTTTCTGAAAGAACACGCAGATGGATATAAACTTGATCCTTTCAACAACGCAAGCTCTTTCCTTAGACAAAATTACGGAAGTCCAGGAGGCACTACAACCTGTGATGGATATGTACTTTCTGGTATCAATTATAACGGAAATATAGAACCTTTTAATTACGCATATTTACATTCAGGCGTAAATGCATCAAATAGATGTGGACAACTCGTAAGCCCCCTATCAAAATCACACGAGGAGCATTTTAAGCCGTCCGCTATTTTATTTTTATCTCGAATAAGGATTGGAGCCGGTGCTTCTGTCATTCCTAATTATGCCATGCTACTTTCAGCTGTAAAAATAAGTATGCCAGACGCAAATAAAACGACTTTCAATAATTCAAGTGCCCCTTATCCAAACTTTGGGATTTATTGGACCGGAAGTGGAGCGAAAATCTTTGCCTCAAACGGCGTAGATAATTATACTCTCAAATCATTGGATTGGGATGGCACAAATAATGTGGGGAAATGGTTCGGCTTCTATTATAAAGCATCAACAAAACAACTATATACAATCATAGATTCATTTGATTATCACGATTTGCAACTCTTTCATACTTTCTCTACAAATTTCCCGAACGCACTTGTTTTTAGTTTTATGGCTCATGCCTTGGCGGGTGCATCATACTCTCGGAGTGATTGGAATATGCCAATTATGTATGCAACAAAATCAAAAGGATGGTGATCTATGAAAACACTAATTAATGTTGAATATTTTGAAAGTGATATTGAAGGCAATGAAATTACAATCAAAACCACGAAACTAAATTGCCTCATCCTCGAAGGAGCAGATAAAATTGAGAGTGTAGAAAAAGTTTCTGGTGGCTTCAAAATCAAATTCTACGAATCACTAACGGATTTCCCAAAACATATCAGAATTGCCTTTATGGATTGATTATGCACACAATAGCAGAATTCATACATACGAGCCAAAGTGATTTACAGAAATTGAATGAACAAGAATTTTGCCAAAATGTGAAAATCTATGAGAACGGTGCTCGAACTCTTGCATTTGTAAATTGGCTCGAAGAACAGGGAATACGGTTAGTGATCACCTCTGGCTTTCGCTGTAAAGAACTGAATGAGAGGGTAGGAGGTGTTTCAAATTCCCGTCATTGTGATGGTCTTGCAGTAGATGTAATCCCTAAAAATATGTCTATCGATGCTATGATATTGAAACTCCACGAACTCGAAGTCAAAAGAAAATTTCCGATTGAAGATATAATTAGAGAAAAAGCTTGGGTTCATATCGAATTCAAAAAGAATGATTAAAATCAAGTATATAGAACCAAGAAAATTCAAAAAAATGTTGTCCTTTGCTTCGTATGAAAATGCAGTATTTTTCGCCCTCAAAAGAGCTGGCAGAGATGGAGCAGTCGAGGCAAAGCGTCAAATCAAAAACCGATATACGATTAAGCCTGCATACCTTAATCGTTTTGTTTTTGCAACTGAACCAAACAGAGCGACAATGTCAACCGATATAAAAGCAGTAGTATCAACTAATAGAAAAAAAGGTGTAATTCCACTTTTTCAATTCGATGTGCAAAGACAAGTTACAAGAGAATATGGTGGAGTAAAAAAATCAAGGATAGTTGCTGTAACGAAGCGGCGGTATTATTACAAACCAAAAGGACACGAAGTTGTAAGACTATATACTAGAGTGAGAGTGGATAAAGGCTGGCATATGTGGGGCAGAAGAATATTTGTTCAGAAAATGCATAGTGGGCATATTGGAATATTCAGAGGTTACCCTCGCAAAAGATACATCAAAGAGATTTTGTCTGTCTCTCTCCCCTCTATGATGAGGAATAGAGGCGTAATTGAGGCAACGAAATTATTTGCAAAAGAAAAATTCTCGATGCACCTGCGGTTCGCAGTCTCGAAAATATTTGTGGGTCCTTCCTGATGGCAATGCAAAAAGCGGTGCTGCGAGGTGCGATTTTTCGGCACGAGTGGCTATGAAACAAGGCAAATTCTTTAATGATTTTAAGGACTTAGATAATGAATGAGCAGGAAATCATAAAAAATGCTCTTGAAAAATCAGAGCAAATAGCCTATGCAAGCCTATCAAAACTATTCAATCAAGGCAAATTGCGAGGCAAAGACCTCGAAAAATTTCAAGAGTTGATTCAAAAAATTGAGGATTACAAGGCAGAACAGGGCATCGCTGAGCAACAGGACAAGTCAAAAGATGTCTATCTTACAACATTCCAAATCTGTCGGTTGCTGGACATAGACCGCACGCAATTTTTTACTTGGCGGTCCCGTGGTGATTTCCCGGCATCAGCACAAGTCAAGCGAGGTATCTGGAATTTCACAAAAGTATTCCGCTGGTGGTATGAAAAATATATCAAGGAAGATGATAAGAAAATTGCACAGGCGGAGGCACGGCGACGGCGTGAGATTGCAATCGCAGAATTAAAGGAAATGGAGGCACTTGAAAAGCGTGGTCAATTGATTCACATCGAGCAGGTGCAAGAAGATATCTCGTTCATTTTACAGAATATGAAAAATAAATTACTTATGTGGCAAAAATCTCTCCCGCCTCGATTGAAACAACTTGACGAAAGACAAATCCAAAAAATACTTAACGATGAAACAAAATATGTCCTGAACGAAATAGCAGATTCACTCAAGCGAACGATAGTAAAGAAAAAAGAAATCAAACGCAGATGAATAAGTATTATCGAGATAGAACATATCTTTTGAATTGTGTTGAAGTCTTGCGACCTCCCGAAGATATTACCGTCTCGGACTGGTGTGATAAGAATAGAATTCTTACACCACAAACATCGCCCGAACCTGGGCGTTATAGAGTGGAAAGAACACCATATCTGCGACAGGTTCTTGATTCTTTTGCAAATCCCGAAATTGAGCACATCGTAGTATGCAAGGCGACACAATTGGGCTTCACAGAATCGATAATCAATATGATTCTATATGCAATAGATCAGGACCCTGCACCGACTCTGCTTGTATATCCAACACTTGACCTTGCGAAGTATAACTCGAAAAATAGACTTATGCCCGCAATCGAAACCTGTGAACCCACAAGACAAAAAATCCCCAGCAATCCTGACAAATATACCACTCTCGAAATGAACTTTTCTGATATGTCTCTATCGATTACGGGTGCAAACTCACCATCAGAACTCGCCTCTCGCCCTGTGCGATATTTGTTTCGAGATGAGATAGACAAATATCCTGTGCAAGCGGGGGGGGAAGCAGACCCGATGGCACTCACGATTGAAAGAACCAAAAATTTTTGGAATCGAAAAATTGTTGACATATCAACTCCCACCACAGAGGGTGGCAATATCTGGAAATCCTTACAATCCTGTGATGAGGTCTATTATTATTATGTGCCTTGCCCTCTATGTGGGCATTACCAGAGACTGAAATTTGAACAAATCAAATGGAATCAAGAGCAAGACATCGACTCAATCAAACACACTGCATACTATGAATGTGAAAAATGTAAGGGTAGAATCGAATCAATACAAAAAAATCAGATGTTACTCGCTGGAAAATGGGTTGGTATAAAAGGCAAAAAATCGCCTGCAAAGGTGGGCTTTCATATCGAGGCTTGGTATTCCCCGTGGCTTTCGTTTGGTGATTGTGCTTATGCATTTCTCACATCAAAAGATTATCCAGAGAAACTAATGAATTTCAGAAACTCGTGGGAAGCACAGCCGTGGATAACAAAATATGAGACAAAGACAATTGAAGAATATAAGAGCAACATTATAGACATTCCACAATTTATCTGCCCACAAAAAACAATCGGGCTTACCTGTGGCATAGACCCTGGGCAAGGTGGTGCGTGGTTTGTTGTCCTTGCTTGGCAGGATGATATGTCTGTCCATTGCATTCACTACGGTTTTATCCCTCTCCCAACAAGTGATTGGTCGGAATTGCAGAAACTCATTTTTGAAAATCAATATCTCGTAGAAGGCACAGACACAAGGCTACGAATCTGGCGGGCAGGCATTGACACAGGTGGCACGATGATAGATGGTGAAGTCTCGATGACTGAACGGGCGTATCAATTCATCAGAAGCACAGGCTCAAGAGTCTACGGCACAAAAGGTCTTGCGGGGCAGTATCTACCACAACGCTTGAAAACCTCACAGACATCAGGCGTCAATCTTCTATTGCTTGACACGGCAATCTTCAAAGATGCAATACATTATAGGTTATCTTTATCCGCTAATGAGAGCGGGAGGTTGACATTTCACAAGGACACGCAAAGCGATATATTCAAGCATATCCTTGCAGAGGAAAAACGCAGGAATAAACGAGGTAATCCCGAATGGGTAAAGGTGCATCGGGATAATCACTTACTTGATTGCCTTGTTATCGCCTTTGCACTTGCGGACCCGTCACTTTCAGGAGGCATACAAATGCAAGCAATCAGACAAGAAAAGAAAATAAAAATTGAAATGGTCAAGGGTGGTTGGATTACAGGAGGCGGGAAATGGATATAGAGAAATTAAAAGTTGAGTATGTAGATATTAACACTCTTCTATTTGCAGATTATAATCCTCGCAAAGCATCGAAAGAACAAACAGAGCAACTCAAAGAATCAATCAAAAGATTTGGTTTAGTTGAACCTGTTGTTGTAAACTCAGCGGAGAATAGGAAAAATATAATCATCGGTGGTCATTTTAGAGTGAAAGTAGCCAAAGAACTCGGTATAAAACAAGTCCCTGTTGTTTATGTAAACATCCCTGATATTGAAAAGGAAAAGGAACTCAATATAAGGCTTAATAAAAATACAGGTGAGTTTGATTATGAATTACTTGCAAATTTTGACGAGAACCTGCTTAAAGATATAGGTTTTACGGACATAGAGCTTGACCAAATATTCACAGAAGAACCACAGCCAGAAGATGATGAAGTCCCAGAAATGAGGGAGGTAACAAATATAAAATATGGGGATATATTCAGATTAGGCAATCATCGGCTTATGTGTGGGGATGCTACAAAAAAAGAAGATGTTGAGAAATTAATGGATGGCAAAAAGGCGGATATGGTTTTTACTGACCCGCCTTATGGGATAAATTTAAATACTGATTATAGAAATATGAGATTTCCCAAGAAAAATTTTAGTGTTGGAAAATTATATCCAAAAGTGATTGGAGATGATAAACAATATAATCCATCACATATTTTCGATTTTTTTGCATATTGTAAAGAGATTTTTTTATGGGGAGCGGATTATTATGCGGAATTAATTCCAAACAGAAATAAAGGAAGTTTCTTTGTGTGGGATAAAACAGGGGGTGGAGTCAGCCCTAACACCGAATATGAAAAAATGTATGGAAGCAATTTTGAGCTTTGTTGGAGTAGAAATAAACATAAAAGAGCAATAGTGAGGGTTTTGTGGAAGGGTATATTTGGTTTGGAAAAAGAACATATAAAAGAAAGATTACATCCAACTCAAAAACCAGTTGCTTTGTGTGAATGGTTTATAAAAAGATTTAGTAAGCGAGGACAAATTATTGTTGATTTATACGGTGGATCGGGTTCAACTCTTATCGCCTGCGAAAAATTAAACTGCAGATGTTATATGACTGAAATTGATCCAATTTATTGCCAGATTATAATAGACAGATGGGAGAAGCTAACAGGCAAAAAAGCAGAGAAACTATGAAGCAAGATTTTTCTTGCATTGAGAGGGTGATTATCATATAATATATGCTCAGGGAGGTCAGTAAGGAATTGATTACAAAATTCCGTATTGGATTTAAATATTCGTGGGATGAAATAATTGAGAATTATCAATCCTCGTCCTACACTGCGAAAATCACTTTTACGAACGCATCATCAACAGTAACAATTACAGCAACAACGAATGACGATGGCTCATATAGATTCACAGTAGCAGGAGACACATTCACAACAGCGGGAGATTACAGAGCAGCCTTATACATCGTTGACGGTAGTGATAATATACTTATCGAAGAGATTGATGTTACAGTTTTGCCATCTATGACATCCGCTGCTGATTTGCGTTCGCACAACAAAAAGGTTCTCGATGCAATCAAGGCAGTTCTTGAAAACAGAGCAACAACAGACCAGCAGAGTATTTCGATTGCAGGTGTCTCACTTTCAAGAATGTCAATAGATCAACTGCTGCAACTTAAAAATTACTACGAGCAGTTGTATAAAGAAGAGCAACGAGAAGAGGCGATGGAAAGGGGAGAAAAATCACCTAACTCAATTCAGGTGAAACTATGAACCTAAAAAATATTTTCAAGATATTTTCTAAAAATAAATTCCGAAAGCCCAGCACAATAACTCATATTTCAGCAAGGTATGATGTAGGTCTAAAGGATGACTTTTTGTCATCCATACCCGTATATTCACAGACAGCAGATGAGGAAATTCGTTCAGATTTGGTCACGATTCGTGCAAGGTCAAGGTATGTTGCTCAAAACTCTGCTATAATTCAGCGATATCTTTCAGCCCTAAAAGTTAATGTGCTTGGTGAGAATGGATTTACATTGCAGGTTCGAGGCAGGAATCCCGATAATACACTTGACACAGCAGCAAATAATCTGATTGAGGAACTCTGGAACGATTGGCAATATACCTGTGATATAGAGGGGAAACTCAACTTTTTTGAGATGCTTAATATGATAATTGAATCTGTTGCCAGAGACGGAGAAATATTCGTATATATAGATGATGCTTATCGGAATAATAAATATCACATTGCCTTGCAACTTATTGAATCGGATTATTGCGATGTGAATCATTGGGCTAATAATGGGAGTAATCAAATCAGATGTGGTATAGAATACGACTCTCAAAATCGAGTAGTTGCATATTGGTTCAAGCAGAATAGTGGTTATAAGATAATCAATGCAGACAACATAATTCACCTTTTTAAGAGGGAGAGAGTCTGGCAATCACGAGGCTATCCCTGGATAGCACCTGTCATCATCGATGCAATTCACCTACAGCAATATATCAAAGCAGCAGTTGTGAACGCCCGCATCGGTGCGGCAAAGATGGGTTTCTACAAACAGAAAGACATATCGGTTGACATCTCTGCTGTAGCATCAGAAAAGGACACAGAAACGGGGAAATTATACGACTCAGTTACGCCTGGTCAATTCGGTGTGTTGCCCGCTGGTATGGAATTGCAAGTGTTTGACCCTAAGTATCCCGACCAGCAGTTTGCGGATTTTGTGAAAGCAATAATCAGAAATATTGCGACAGGGCTGAATTTTTCTTATGAATCATTGTCGGGAGACTTGAGTCAAGTGAATTATTCCTCTGCAAGAGTGGGAATGCTTGCAGAACGGGATTATTTTAAATCTGTCCAGCGATGGCTTAAAGAAGTGTTTTTGTACAAAGTTTTTGAACGCTGGCTTGATAATGTTTTCCTGCTCGGACTTGTGAGATTTGAAAATGGCATAGTGCCTTACCAGAAAAAAGATAAGTATATGAACTACGAATTTATTGGGCGTGGGTATGATTGGGTAGATCCTGAGAGGGATATCGATGCAAAGATTAAAGAGATACTATCCGGGCTATCATCGTGGTCTGAAGTTGCAGCTATGAAAGGAAAGAATTTAGAAGACATAGCTGCACAGATACAAAAAGATAAGGAGATTTTTGCAAATGCAGGAATTAGGGTAATTATGAACAAGGAGGTTATATAATGATAAGAGTAAACAGCGTAGGTATTTCAAATGCAGAAGACTTAATTTCACAGGGTAAAATCGATTATGATTCAAGTTGGGAATTTACAGCTGAGGACGGCAATAAACTTCTTGGACCCAAAGGCGATGATTGGAATGAGTATAAAAAATGGTTCATAGCAGAAGACACCGATGCAAACGAGAACACGAAAGACCGATACAAATTCCCGTTTGGGAAGGATGGCAAGATATATCGCAAAGGTGTAATTGCTGCAAAACAGCGTGCAGCACAACAGGGGTATAATAATATCGCCGACGCTGCAGATTCACTCTTACAGAAGATAGACAAAAAGAAGGAAAAGGCATTCTATAAGATTGAAATCAAAAATCAGATAGTTAAAAACGAAACCGAGACAGAGGCAGATATATACCTATACGATGAAATAGGTGATGCTTCTTTCTGTAGTGAAACCACATCATCAAATTTCATTATGCAGGTGCAGGAGATCAAGGCAAACAAGATCAACTTACACATCAACAGTCCCGGTGGGAATGTATTTGACGGGCTTGCTATATACAATTTCTTGAAAACCTTGAAGGCAGACAAAACAGTATATGTCGACGGGCTTGCAGCCTCAATTGCATCGGTGATTGCAATGGCAGGCGATAAAATCATAATGCCTGAGAACGCATTTATGATGATCCACGAACCTTATGGGATTGTGGTAGGCACATCAGATGATATGAAAAAGAACTCCGAGACTCTCGAAAAAATATCAAACTCACTTGCAGAAATATACTCAAAGCGTTCAGGTCTTTCAATTGAGAGAGTCAAACAGATGATGAAAGACGAGACTTGGCTTTCTGCAAAGGAGGCAAAAGAGTTAGGTTTTGCCAGCGAGATAACAGATGCAATTCAAATTGCTGCAAAGTTTGAGTTGAATAAATTTCACAATGTGCCTGAAACATTCAAAGATGTGTTAGCATCTTGCACCGCCGTAAGCGAGGATGTGAAGGTAACGGTGAATCTGACTCAAACCAAAGCAACAAATCAATCCATAATAACCACAACAGGAGGTAAGAAAATGGATGCATTTACAAGGGAAAATGTAAAGGAAATCCTCGAGATAGCAAAAGTCCACGACTGCATTGACCTTGCACAGCAGGCAATCAGTGAGGGCAAAAGCGTCGAGGAATTCAAACTGATGGTATTCGAGAAGAAGACAAATGCCAAGAAGGCAGAGTTATTGGGCCCAACTCTTCAGACAGCAAAGGAGATCAAGAGGTATTCTGTCCTGTCGGCAATAAGGTCTCTGCTGTCTGGCGAGAACTGCTATGAGAGGGAAGTATCTGACGAGTATGCTAAGAAGGCAAACTTGCCTATAGACAAAAGTCATATCTACATACCGCCAGAGGCACTCAATCCCAGAGCAGCATTACAAAATTATCCCGACACTGCTGGTGGTTATCTCGTACCAACTGAGTTGAGGTCTCAGGACTTGATTGAGTATCTGAGAAACAAAGCTGTAATTTTTCAGGCTGGTGCGAAACTACTTGACGGACTGGTTGGTAATGTTGCAATTCCAAAAGTTGCAGGTGGTGCTACTGCTTATTGGGTAGGCGAGGCTGTAGAAATTACAGAGTCAAATTATTCTCTTGCACAGGTGATTTTGAAACCTAAGACTGTTGCAACAAGAGTAAACATTACGAGGGCGTTGGCATTGCAGACATCGAACGCAGTCGAGGCAATGGTAAGAGATGATATGAATAAGGCTCTTGCTGTTGCAATCAGTGATGCTGCAATCAAGGGCAGTGGTTCTGAATACCAGCCTCTCGGTATATTCAACACCTCTGGCGTTGGTTCAGTATCATTTGGCGGTACTGCTACTTACGCAAAGATAGTTGAGTTTGAGACTGATGTTGAATCTGCAAATGTGAATATCGACCCTGCAACAACCGCATATCTCATCGACGCAGCCACAAAAGGCAAGTGGAAGACAATCAAAAAAGACAACTATGTCTCTGAGTTTTTATATGATAAGGGCATGGTAAACGAATATAGAGCCTTTGTGACGAACTCGATGCCCTCTCATAAAGTCTTATTTGGAGATTTCTCAAATCTTTTGGTAGGGCAGTGGGGCGGTCTTGATTTGATGGTCAATCCTTACAGCAATGCAAAAAACCTCGAGACTGAAATAATTGCTTCAATAATGATTGATGTTGCAGTCAGATATCCGGGAGCTTTCGCAATATCTTCTGATGCTGGTAACCAGTAAAAGGAGGTATAAAATGAGAGTGAAACTTCTAAGAGGTATTTTCTGGAAAGGCAAACATCTAAAACCAGGTGATGTCATCGAGGTAAGTCAGGGGGAGTATGCTACACTTGTGGCGATGAATGCGGTTGAGGCATACGCTGAGCCTATAAAACCAGAGAATCCAAAAATCGAAGAAACAATAATTAAAGACGAAAAGAAGGGAGGTAAGAAATGAGTTATGTAGGTACAGACATAGAAACGAGTTTACAGATTGTACCCACAAGTAAATCAAACGGGCAAACGGCATCAGGGACAGTGCTTTCAAGAGTGGGATATAAAAGTGCAACATTCACATTCTTGACAGGTGCTGCGAGTGGCACTCCAACAGCAATTAGTGTTGCTTGTAAAGTCCAGACAGGTGATGCAGCGGATGGCTCTGATATGGCAGATATATCAGGTGCTACGGCAACCATCACAGCGGAGAACACAGCAGCAGAAATCAATGTCGACCTGTCGGGCTGCAAAAAGTATGTTAGGGCATATCTCACAGTAACCCTAACAGGTGGCACGACACCATCGATACTCGTTGCAGCCGTAGCGGCATTGGGAGATGCAAAATACAAGCCTGTATAAGGTGAGCGATGGATTTATCACTTCACATCAAGGCACTCATTCTCGAATTGGGGGTGAGTGCCTCTTTTTCTTCAAAAACCGTGCAGGTGATATTTAACAATCAATATGTTGCTACTCAGCTTTTTGGAATGGGATTAGAAAATAAAAACCCATTTATGATTGGTTTGGAGAGTGATTTTTCGAATGCTAAAATTGGGGATATAATTACAATTAACAGCGTGAATTATAAGATTGCCTCGATACAGCCAAACGGTGTTGGGGCAGTGCATATTGAACTTACGAGGGCGTAATGTCATCGAGAAGCGAAGTCATATCTGCTCTTGAAGCGAGACTTAAAGAAATAAAAAAAGCAGCAAGGTATAACACTGATGCAGGCAATAATGTTTCAGTCTGGAAACTTGAGAATTGGACAAGAGACAATCTCCCTGCGATTGACATACGAGACACAGGTGTCTTACAAAAAGAGAGCCCAAACGGGGTCTGGGATTTCTATTTGAAAGTTGATATAATATGTTTAGACACCTCGTATTCAGGCTTGCAGAACCTTATGTCTGATGTATATAAGGCAATATATAAGGATACAACATTATCAGGAAAATCTTTATTTATAAGGCAACCTGACGAGGATTTTATAGAGGCGGCAGAAGAAGATTTTGTATATTTCGCTGCAAAGATTAGTTTGAAAATCGCTTATAGAACGGAAATTGGAACTACATAACAGGAGGATATAAAATGTTTTTAGGAGAGAGATTTTTGATTTTAGCAAAGACCGAGACAACTTACGGCGTCGATGCAACACCATCAGCAAACGCAGATGCAATGTTGGTATCCGATGCCAACTTTGACCCGATTGAGGAGTTCAAGGAGCGGAAGGTATACTCGCAGTATTTTAGCCAGAATGGTGGATTACCCTTGACAAAGTTAGCAAAAATCAGTTTCAAGGTAGAGTTGAGAGGGTCTGCGGGAGCAACTACACCACCTGATTGGGGATGTTTGGCGAAGGCTTGTAATGCAGCAGAGGTCATCGGGACGAGTGATGTGACATATCGCTTTATTGAGACAGACCTCGTTCAGTCGAGCGTTACAATCTATTTCTATAAAGATTTGCTCCTGCACAAGATGGTTGGATGTAGAGGCACGGTGAAGCTATCTGGTGGAGTGAATGATGTGGGTTATCTGGAATTTTCATTCACGGGTATGCTGTCTACGATTACACAAGAATCATCGTTCCCATCACCGAACTTCACGACTGTTAAACCACCGCTCTTAAACGGAATGACTGTGTCGATAGGTGGTTATAATCCTATTTTGAAATCTTTTTCGATAGACCCAAATATAAAGCTTGCTGAGAGAAAAGATTTCACAGCCTCAAAAGGCGTCAAGGAAGTTGTGGTTACAGATGCGGACGGGAAATTCACTTGTTCGATAGAAGCGCCGGACCTATCAACAGCAAATCTGTTTACTATATTTTCGAATGGGACGGAGTTGTCAGATTCACAGTTGATGTATCCAGGACCCACAGGTGGACAGAAACTCACAATTACTATTGAGAAATTGCAACTCACGAAAAATCCAAAATATGAGAACCACGATGGCATACTCGGTATGTCTCTCGAAGCAAAAATGATTGGTGGTTCGAGCGGAATGTTTTCAATCAAGATAGAATAAGAGGTAAATATGAGAGTATTAGGAAATGATAAAATCAAGATTCTGATTCAGGACGGCATTACAAAAGACACGCACATATTATACTGTCGTGAACCTACCACTGAGGAAAGAATCAAATACAGGATTGAATTGATTCAGATGAAGGATGGCAAAGTAGATGCTGAAAATTTGTTTAGGACGAGAATCAAATATGCCTCGATGGTGCTTATTGGTTTTGAAAAAGGCACTCTCAAATACGATGGAAAAATAATTTCATCAGACCCCAACGACCCTGATTATTATGCAGAATGGAAAGTCTTGTTTGAAAAATATCTGAGCGATATACTCGAACTCATTGCACAGAAGGTTTTTGAGACTCAGGGTGAGGTGATAAGTGAAGATTTTTTTACAGGGAATTCGTAAAATATGATAGAGGTTGCACACCAGAAAAAAGAGCAAATTGTGAACGAAACTACCCGAAAGAGGTCTTACATAAAATATGTGAGCAATGTAAGAGTATGCACAATGAGTCCGTAAATCCTGTTGTATTCAACTATCTTGAAATCAATGCAATCATTGAAGCAGGGGCTCATATATCCGCAAATGCCCTCGAATATGAGGATTGGCTATCTCTGGCAAATTTTAAGAGGGCGTTAGAACGATATAGAGCAGCAAAGGTGAGACAAGATGGCAACAACTGATGAAACCATAATTAGATTACAGGCAGATGTTGGAGACCTCAAGACAAAGGTTATTGAGGCTACTTCTGCAATTGAAAAAGTAGGCAAGGCTACAGAAGAGGTTTCAAAGAAAACAGAGCAGGCAAAGGAAAAATCAGAATCGTTTTTCAACGCATACGAAAAGGCTGCATTGAAAATTACAGGGTATGCCTATACAATATCAAAAGTCTGGGATTTCGCCAATGTAGGGGCTGGTATTCGAGAACAAGAAGCGGCATTGCAAGGGCTGGCAATGGCTTATGGCACATCTGCCGACACGATTGTAAATAAATTAAAAAATGTTTCAGAAGGGCAACTTAGTGCAGCAGATGCAGTCAAGGTAGCAAGTAAAGCCTTGCTATCAGGATTATCTCCCGACGAACTGTATAAACTGATGGAGGTTGCATCGAGGGTCAAGAATGCGATTGGGGTCGATGCAGCACAGGCTTTTGATGCTCTTACAAGTGCGGTTGAGAGGGGAAACGAAAAAGAACTCAAGCGAATGGGGATTCTACTTGACTTGAATAAGACAATCCACGATTATGCAAAAGCAAACGGTATTGCAGTTGAATCACTCACGGCTGAGGAAAAATCACATCTTGCGTTACAGGCAGTGATTGCAAATTCAGAGGTATTATTTCAGCGTCTCGGGAATACAGGCACAACAACAGCAGACAGATTTGCACAAATAAACGCACAAATACAGGATTTCATTACGACTATCCAAAAAGGTGCAAGTTATGCGTTGCAGGGTATTGTTGGGCTTGTATATATGGTCGAGGCAGGTATACATAAGGTACTATCTTTTGAGGTTAATGCACTCGAAAAGTATATATCTGCTCTGACATATTTACCAAACAAAATCGGCGTCATAAGCGATGAGACAAGGGAGAAATGGATTAAAAGTCTTAACGAGTTAAAAGCGACTCTCTCATTATCGGCTGAAGATTTTGTAGGTAAGGCAGCAGGCTTATGGGGTGTAATGGACACACAAATAGTCGGTGGTGTCAGGGCATCTATGGAGAAAATCGAAGGAATACACGGGAAGACTATCAAGAATCTAAAAGATAAGCATAAAGAACTTACAGACTTTGAGATATTAGACATTGACGGGTTTGCAAGATACTATGAGAAATATCTTGAAGAGCAGGAAAGAGAAGAGGAGAAATATCAGGAATGGAGACAGAAAGTATTAGAGAAAGCAAATGAAAGATATTTGAAGCAGTTAGAAGAAGAACGACGGACAACTATATCATATTATGACGATATAATTGCAAAGATAAGAGAGATGTTTGGGTTGTTGCAGGAAACTAATCAACTGCAAGGTATGGGTAAGGCTGGTGGTGGTATGTCAATGGCAACTATGGCTTTACAGGATTTTAATGTTTTATACGCAACATACCAAAAGGAAATGGCTCTTGACAAGCAAAGGACACAATCGTCAATATATCAGACACAGTTACGAATGAATGCGGCTCGGTTTGCGTTGCAATTTATGTCTGGAATTTCTGACGCAATGATGGCAACACTCGATGTATCAGATAGGACACAATTTGAAATACATAGGGCTTTCGCACTCTCACAAGCAGCAGTAAACACAGCTTTGGGTATTACACAAGCACTTGCTACTCCGCCACCAATGAACCTCGTCCTTGCGTCGATGATTGGTGCGATGGGTGCTGCACAAATTGCATTAATTGCAGCACAAACTTACAAAGCCCCCGCACAGACACAAACGGGAATGGGAACTACTCCTGCAGTTTCGTTATCAAGCCCATCACCTTCAGGCAGTTATGGTGGTTCTGTATCTTCTGGCATAAGCGGGCAGACTGTCAATGTGTATATCACGGGTGCAGTGTTGGGTGGCACGAAAGAACAGGTCGCAAAGGAATTAGTAGGGTATATCAAAAAAGCACAAGCGGAGGTATAATGGGAGTCCCAATTATTTTTTATAAATATCACCAATTCAATAGCATAAGCGTTGAAGGCACACAAGACCCAAATTTCCCTATTCAGAACTCGTATGATGATAAAGGTCATACATTGTTCAAATATACGGGAAGTGGTAATCTAATTGAATATAATTATTATTCTTCACAAACCTTCAATGCAATCGCACTAATCAATCATAATATTTATTCCAATCGAGGCACAGGACTGACACCATATCTGAATTACAATATTGGCACTCTCAGCGGGTCTGAAAACATAACAGCCGATGGTATATTCTTCAAAAAGATAGTGGATACAGCAAGTAATTATAACAATATATCTATTAGTAATCTTGACACTAATCAACCACTAATTGGTGAAATCTGGTTGGGCAAGTGTCTTGTATTCCCCTATCCGCTTGTGTCTCCGTTTGTAATTCAGGAAAATGCAAAGTATCAAAGCAACTTTGCAGAAGCGATGCACTTCTTGAATTCTAATTATCGAGGCGTAGTTTATACCTGTGATTTTGTAATACATTTTGTTGAAGCATCTTTCTATGAGAGTGATTATCTCGACTTCTTGAAAGAGGCAAGACAGGGTAAACCGTTTGTGTTTATCCCAAATTCAGATAATATGTCTGAGCTATATTGGGCAAGAATAAAGCCTAATTACATAATACCTCATTCAAGATTATATGCCGGGATATATGAGAAGATTCAACTTTCGTTTGAGATGGTGATATTCTGATGGGTTATTTTTCTGATTATGCACATTACCAAAAACGATCAACTACCTGGGTGATATACCTGTATCTCGAAAAATGCATCTATGAATTTGGAGTCTCACCTTGCACTGCGACAGGGTCAAAATGCTATAAAACATTTTATACTTGCAAAGACAAATCTACTTATGTGGTGGGACAGAAGGTGAACTATCAGAGTGAATCACCTGCTTATAAGACGATATGTTTCACATCTTGTGATGTGCCTCAGCCTGTAATCGGTGGATATGTCGTAAGACCTTACATCAAATCAATCGAAGGACTTTCACAAAAATGGAAATTGTATGGGGCAGAGACAGGAAGCGTAACGATAAGAATGCTCAACGAGAATGATTATGCTTCAGAACTCGACCCTTACAATTCTGAGAGGACAGAGTTGCCTACAGGGACTTATTTTTCGCAATTATTATCAAGATACCCACAGTTAAAAGGTTCACAGATAAAGATATTTCAAGCATTTATAGTTCAGAATGAAGGAGGTTCGTATAATATAGATGGTGAAAGACTTGTATGGCAGGGATATATTGACGATATTAGTGTCGAAGGTGCAGAGGTGTCAATTACTGCTAAAGACATATGGAATCTTCTATACGAGACGAGAGTGATGTCTGAGAATAAGCAGACGCTTAAAGACAGTTTGCCTGATGCTGATATCGTTTTTTGGCCTAACTATAATGTAATTCCTATTCTTGGCTGGGGAGTTGAAATAGGAATTGAAGGATATATCCCGTACACCTATGTCACAAACAATGGTGAATATCTGAATACAGAGTTTCTGTATGGGACGGTAATAATCGAAACTGAAGTATTCACAAGCATAAGGGCTTACAAAATAGGTGATGAGATATTTGCTCCTACGGGCATTATCAGATATTATTATTTAAAAGATTTTGATATCGTCAATGAAGGTGGTGGTAATTATACTCTCAAAAAGAAAGATAATGCTACACCTTTTAAAACAACCATATTTTGCCCAGACAACCACCGTGGTCAATTTGGAACTACTCAAATCACGCATAATCCAGGTGAAGAGTGTGAATTGCTTGCGTTCTATTATGGCGATGCAGGAGTAGTTTTGGATTGGATATTACAGAATTATTATTTTGGTGCAGGCTTAAAATCAGATTTGATTAATACAGCTGACCTTGAATATTTCCCGACTGAATATGCGTTGACGCCTTGCGGTCAATCAAGCAAAGTAAAAGACATTGTAATCCAGATATGCACATATTTTGGTATTGTGCCTTATCTTGCAAGATATGAAAACGCAAGCGGGCAGCAATTTTATCAATTACGGTTCAAACCATTCTTACCTAATCAGTCAAATTTTAAGGTAATCACAAACAGCGAAATTGTGTTAGGCTCACTCAAAATTTCACTCTTAAATAACCTTGCAGAGGATGAAATAATCACAAGATTTTCTGCATATTACAAAGCAAAAAATAACTATCTCAAAGCAAAGGCAACGGACACAAATGACGATGACTATTTTAACAAGATTCAAGTGGTAAATCAGATATATGAATCGAAGTATATGTATAACAATATACAGGAAAAAACCTTCCATTTCCCGCATTGTGGGTATGGCAATCCTGCAGATATATATAGAATCAATGGAATGTATCTCTATGACTATGAATATCTTGTTGGATTGTTATCTTACTATCTGAGGCAGTATCAGGACCCACGAAGAAAAATTATATTCAAGACTGATTTGGAGGTTGGTTCGCAAATTGAGATAATGGACTCGTTGATAATAGACTCTGACCTAATTACGGGTGTTGATGGCTTACCTGTACTATCATTCTATCTCGTGACACAAAAAGACATCAGAGAAAATGACATCGAGATAGAATGTGTCGAATTTAAGAGAGTGGCAACGATAGCCCCTAATGATATAGACACTGGCAATTACAGCGATTATGAAAAAAAACTGTATTGCACAATCGCAGAAGACCACGAAATGATAGGCAACGAATGGGGTTGCTTAATCGCCCCAGATTATTTAAAGGAGGTATAAGATGGCTAATCCCTCTGGTTTTGGAGATCATACAATTGAGACGGATGCAGGCAAAATAATCAAACAAATCGATATGAAGCAAATCGTATGTAACGATAATGTTCTCGCAGAATCACTCCTTGCACAGCCTATCCTTCTGAATGGCAGTTTTGAACTTGACACGAACAATGATGGTGTCCCTGATAACTGGGTCAAGTCAAATTATGGAAGTTTCTCACGTAGCACAAACGCAACAGAGGGTTATTACTCTGCAAAAATAGATGCAACGAGTGCAGGTACTGGTGATTACTGCTATCTCGAGAGTGGCTGGGTAGATATGGCAAGATTGGGAACATATTTTCAATTTGCATATAAGACGGGTGCAAACGATGAAATAAGAGTGGAGGCTGCATATAGCAATGACAAAGCCTATATACAGACAGTAATAGCAATTCTCGATTGGTGGGGTGGACACGAAGCAAATACTTGGAATTATGTTATATCGAAACTTTTAGATAATTATCAATATGTTAAATTGAGAGTGGGAATAGTCAAAACCGTTTCAGGCTCGAACATTGCTTATTTTGATGCTTGCAGATTAATGCACACACCACCTCCAATGATAGCAAATTCATATCTAACAACACGATGTAATGGAAGCACTACATCAATATACCCAACTTATGCTACAGCAGGGTCATACCCGTTATACACAAATTACATCTGCAATTTTGATATTATTATGGTGATGCAAGGTTGGATATATGTCTCCTCTGGGACGGGCTATTTGCGGGCAAATGTTGGAAGTAGAAATTCAAATAATTATAGCACAACATCGACAGCAGAAAAAAGGCATATGTTACAATTGAAATTCAACCCTGCCCTAAGTGCCGATTCTGGCACATATCGAAAGCGATTCACTCTTAATATTCAGGCTTGTAATGCAGGTGGTGGAACTACTTACGCAGGGAAAGACGCAGTAGGTTTTTATATATTAGAACCATAATCGGAGGTTATATGAATGATATATCACAGATACTTATATCAGGAATTATCGGGACTTTGCTGGGGTTGAATAGCAAGATCATATATGATTGGCTCAGGACCCCAAAAAATGTAAATAATAATGGTAAGTATGTAATTCGGGAAGTATGTGAGTTGAAACACGATGAACTAAACAAACTAATCAATCTTAAGTATGAAACAATTCATACCATCCTTGATGACATTAAAAAATCAATCGAAAGTATAAGAAAATGAAGATAGAAAAAAGAAAAGTCGCAGAACTAAAACCATTCCCTAATAATCCAAGAAAATGTGACAGAGCAACTCTTGAGAAAATCAAAAACTCAATCAAAGAATTTGGCCTTGTGCAACCGCTTGTGGTGAACAAAAACAATGAAGTGATCGGAGGAAATCAAAGGCTGAAAGCATTACAAGAATTAAATATAAATGAAGTGGATGTAGTTGTAGTAGATATGCCAAAAAAGAGGGAGAAAGCATTAAATCTTGCTTTGAATAAAATACAAGCTGAATGGGATTTACTATCACTGCAATATTTCATCGCAGATCTTGATGAGGAGGATATTCAACTTGCATCGATAGATGATATAATAATGAAAAATGTCGAGGTATTCGAAGATGACAAAGAAGCAGAGCAACACAGCAAACCTAAAAGCATTCAATATATTCTTACTATCCCGCCTAAAGTTTTTCTAACACAAAAGAGCGATATAATCGAAATGCTTGAACAACTCAAAAACGAGTTTGGGATAACATACGAGATTAAACAATGATAATCGGCAAGGTTGCATTCACATCATCACTGGGATGTTATGGTCTTGAATTGTGCTTGCAAGAGGCTTACAAAAGAAATGATTGGCAAATATACGATGTAGATATTTACACAGCTAATGCTTGTGATGTCTTGCTTGTTACTCTAACTTATTACGCAGATATTCTTATGTTTGAAAAATTTTTGCAAGACGCAAGCCTTAAAAACAGGAAAGGCAAACCTGTAATCATAGCAGGAGGCATCGAAGCCACTCTCAATCCTGAACTCATTAGTCAGATGGCTGATTATGTTTTCCTGGGCGATGGTGAAGATCATACATATCAAATACTTGATTATATTTCGCAAGGCAAAGATCCACAAGATATATGCAAGTATCTGTACAAGCAAGGCGATAAGGATATCCCAGAGCCTTACAACGCACCAAAAATCAAACCAATCGCTTATTTCCAAAAGCGATTTATTGTGCAGAATAAAGATCAAACACTCAAAAAAATTATAAATGACGAGGATAGAAAACTTGGTAAACTTTACAGAGTAGAAATCGCACGAGGCTGTAAATCTAAATGTCCGTTCTGTGTAATGTCTGGACTTAAACCATATCGTGAAGCAAGTTATGAGGATATAATCAAAGTAGCATCCATAATCCCCGATGGTTCGTATACATCGTTCTTTGCTCCCGATACCGTTGAACACTCACAATATGATAAAATCAATGAATATATCAGACTGCATAATCTTAATAATAGTGGTGTAGACACACGGTTAAAGAATCTACCAAACTCTCAAACACAGTCAGTTACGATTGGAATCGAAGGTGTGTCTGATAAATTGCGAAAGGTAGCAGGAAAGCCATACAAAGCAAAATATATACTCGAGCAGATTGGCAAGTATGTCGAACGCAGAAAATCAGAAGGTAAAAACTCGTTGATAAACATCTATTACATTGCCGACCTTCCAGGCGAGAAAAAGGAAGATTATGAAGAATTACTTGAATTTTTCAGAGATATTGAGAGGGCAGAGTGGTCGAGAAATCTATCAATAAGACCAGTCTTGAACCCACTATCACCAAAACCATTTACAGCACTGTATAACAGCCCTATTCATCCTCTTCGAGATTACATGCCATTGTGGAAGACTATATGTCGGGGAGGCACGGGCAAGGGGAAATGGGGTTTTAAGGTGGTTGAACAAGCGATATGGTCTCCTTCCGATCGTGTAATAGATGCGGTAATCCATCGAGGCAAAGAAAAAGCATACAGAATTATCAGCAAATTGAAAAGCAGATATCTAACACATTATGTTGCTAATCGAGTAGTTGCTTATCAAATTGCAAAACAAATCATTTCTGAGTGCGAAAAAATAGGCTTGACTAAAACGGATTTATTCAATTCCGAAAATTTAGGTTGGGAAGATTGGGAATAAAGGGGCAAGGGCGGGAAGGATAGCCCTATGGATGCCCCGGGAAGAAAACTTAGTCTCTGTTATATCTTATCCATCCTATTCCCAAGAATAAATTTCATAACACTTGTTGCAATTTACACCTCCTCAGGATATTCGTTCCATTCTTTGCCCCTAAATATTCTTCCATTCGCTTTTTTGCTTCTCTTGATACCGTCTGCCCCCCATGTTCCCCACTGCTTAAAGAAAAATGCAACCTTTTGTTCTTTGCATTGCTGAAAAATCTCCTCTACCCATTCTTTTCTCATCGGTCTTGCGTTATGACCAGACTCTCCTCCTACTATTACCCAATGAATTCCAGACAGGTCTATTCTGCCAACTGCATCAACCAGTGGTTCAAAAGATATAAAACGAATTTCTGACTCGATTGCCTGCAAGTATCGTATTCTGTCAATACGATTCCGACTCTCTACACTAACACCAAGCCATGCATTTTTGGGAACTACTTTCCCATCAAAATAACAACGCATTGCTATTGGTCTTTTCGTAAGAATATAATAGGTGTGCTGAGGAGTCTTCTTAATTACATCGAAAATTGCATCAAGATATTCAAAAGGCATTTCTTCGTGGAATAAATCACTCATAGAATTGACGAAGAACTTAGTTGGCTTAGAAATCTTTAATGGTTCATTTAGACGATGAGGTAGTATTTTGAACTTAAAACCATCACTGTAATCTTCTAATCCCATCGCCTGTAATCTTTTTGCAAACCTTTCTGCGTAGCAATTTTTACAACCTTCCGATACTTTACTACAGCCAATCGATGGATTCCATACTCTCTCTGTCCATTCAATTTTTGTATTCACTTTATCCTCCTTGCGACGATACAAGAATATTTGCCATCCTTCTCTGCCCAGCAATCAATTGAGTCTGCCTTTAATCCGAGAATGTCAGGCTTTGTCAAATACTCAATTGAAAATTCATATTCTGCTGGTCTGGTTTCCTGATATATCCACAATCCGATTAGTGCGAATATAAGTAATTCTAATAGAATAATTGAGAGTATCAAGTATTTTGCAAAGCTTTTCAAAGATTCATTGTCCATATGACCTCCTTTAGGTTGCATCACAAAATTTCTCTCTTAATTCGTTAATTTCTCGTCTTAGTATGACAGCCAGTAAATCGCTTAGTGATTTGACTGTTCTATCCCCATAACGGAATCTAACACCTGAATCGATGTTTTGCAATTCATTGACAATGTCTTCAACCTCACCACTTTTTGATAGATACAGATTTATGAGTCTTGTTATGCTCTCAAAATCTGCTATGTCTTGAGTTGAACCTTTTCCAATATGCAGGAATATTTTATGGACCCACATACCATTATAAACAATCGTAATATACAGATGCTTCGTCTCTCCTGAAATCGGGAAATTTCTGACTCTGATTGTTTTACTCGTATGCATACCACACCTCCTAAAAAAAGGGGGGCAGGGCGTCAGGACTTGTTTTATATAGGAGGTTGTGTCTTATGTTGCCTTAGCCCTGCCATAACTTATTTGCCAAAAAGCGGGAGAGCCTCAGGTATAGTGGTGCCGGAATTGTTACTATTCTTTGGCTCTCCCATAATGTATAGTTTCGTTCTTGTTGGGATCACTTTTCTAATTTCCCTCTCAATTATACCCTCATCTGAATTCTCAGAGGACAAGTGGACAAGATGCAACTCCTTGAGTTCGGTAATGTTGTCTTTATTATTTTGGAAAAATATCAGCAACGATTCAAGGCTGTTGTGTGCAAGCGTCCTCATCTCACGGACGTGGTCCAAGTCTGGTTTGCTTAGCAATATGGACTCGACATAATTGCACTCGAGTATTGCAATGTGGAGTTTCAACTTATAGGGTATTGTGGTTGTGTCTGTCGCATATAGAATTCTTTCGCCTGCGTCGTCGATATAAAACATCAAGGGGGTCTTTAGCGGATGGTGGCAAGCCTTGAGTGGTTTCACTCTCTTTTTGTATCCCAGTGGAAATATTATATCAGGCTCACAAATCTTGATTCTGTGGCTTTTTATCCCGATTTCTCGATATGTATCGGGGCTCATATATGTGTCTATACCCATTTTCAAAATATAAGAAAGCCCTTTACAATGATCCTTGTGCGAGTGCGTGAGAAGGCAGGCTTTGACACCTGCCAACTCGTATTTTTGGAATTCAATCGGTTCTACACCACAATCAAGCAATATGCGGGTCCCGTCCAGAAATGTGAATATATATGCGTTGCCTTTGGACCCGCTGGATATTACTTGCAGCCTTGCCATTTAAAAATCATCCTCCTCGTTCTGCTCTTCTGGCATGTCAACACTTATCGGAGCTTTCAACTGCTCTTTTGCATTCTCAACCACAACTTCAGCTTCGTTCATTTCTGTTCTCTCATAAGCCTCAATCAGCGTTTCGTCGTTCGAGGTCGATATGATGTGTTTACATAATCTGTTAATTACTGTCCTCTTTGCCATCTCGGTTGTGAAGTCGCTGTGCGGTGTGCCTGCCTTGAGACTCCCGTCCTCGTTGATGGGCTTGACTCTTGATTTTTTCCACGATGTTTTGATTTCATCAAAGGTCATTATCTCTGTGTGTATCTGTTTTTCACTCTCATCATATGCATAGGCATATACGCACTGGATGGGGTTTTTGAGATTTTCTGGTCTCTGGACATGCTTGGTTATTATTTTCTTCCCTATTCTGATTTCATACTCGAATTCATCTCTTTCGTGGACCACCTCTGCAAATATGTCCACAATCTCAGGATTTACCCTCTTGGCAATGGCGATTTTTCCCATATAGGAAGGTTCACACTTGAGGACATTCCCGTATGCGATGAAATAGCATTGTGTTTTTGCAGGGTTCAACCCCAAAATTGACATCGTAAGTAGGGCGTTTGCAACTGATGATTTTTCGCACACTTGCAAAACAGGACGCTCGTTTTTGTCTACCGTCTGCTGTAACTGTAACCATGCGGACCTTAAGGCATTCCCGACGGCATAATCGGGGGGAATCTGTAACTTGCCCCCTCTCACAAGTTCGTTAATCCTGTCTTCAGTAGCCTTAATGATACTGGTCTCTTCTTGTTTCATAATACTCTTGTTGTCCATAACATACCTCCTTTTTTAAGGGTTGATTACAAGATTTTTCGCATTTTCATCTACCACAAGCGTAATGGTTTGGCAAGGCATTTCTGGAATCTCTGTAATTGCCTCAGCGTTATCAATGAAGACAAACACTCTCAAATTATACATATCTTGCAGTGTCTGGATTATATCCAAACCTGCTTTGATTTGCTCACTATGCGACAAGTTCTGGTATTGCACTCCGTCTTTTGTGATTTCACAAGTGTCCACCAAAGCCCCGTTGATTTGTTTTTCGAACAACTTGAATTTCACAAATCTAAACTGTGATGAGATACTTTCCTCTACAATCTGTGCCATCTTGGCTTCTACTGTCTCGATTGCTATGATTTTCTTAGTACAATCCTCGTATGTTTCTGCAAGTTGTTTCTCTCTAACTTTCAAATCTTCAATCCGCTTTTGTGCATCTTTATAGGCTTGATGCTTTGCTATTTCAGTCTCAATTTGCTCTAATTGCTCACGAAGTGGGATTGCTCGATTGATATTCAGAAGCCCCAGTTTCTTTTCGAGTTCCTGAATAGTCTCCTGCGTCTCCTGTAATTCTTGTCTTGTCTTGCTGATTTCGTTTGCGAGTTCCTGACCCCGTGTTTGCAAATCTATCAAATCATTTTTCGCCTTCTTACCCATCTTTACAATCTCGGATATGGTTTCTTGCTTTTTTGCCTCTTCCTTCGCCCGCACTTCTTCGACCATCTCGGGCGGGAGTGGTTGATTGCAGGTAGGACAGGTAGTGTCGATATGTATGTCTTTTGCTTTCACTTTTTTGAGATGCTCACGCAAATGCTCAATTTCTTGACTCTTTGCATCTATGTCTCTTTGTACTCTATCGAGTTCCATTTCGAAGCGTTTCAGGGTGTTTTGTAGTGTGTTTTCTTTACTTCGCTGAAGTTCCAAACGAGATAGGATAGGCTCGTCGGATGTATAGCCCCGCAATTCATCCTCAATTTTTTTCTTCTCAATTTCGAGGCTCTTGAGGCTTTTCGAGGGCTTCTCGGTTTTTGCAAGTTCGTCAATCCTGAACGGAATACCCTGCAACTCTTTATTGGTTTCTTTTTGAATATTCTTATATTTTTCTTTGAGATTGACCAAGTCTTCCCCTCTCAATTCAGGGTGGTCTACGAAGGCTTCGGAGAAGTCGGTTGCTTTCATTAGCTTTGTAATTGTCTGCCTCTTCTCTCTCCAGTGCAAGCGAGCAAAAGCATAAACATCTGTCAGAAGCTGAAATGTCTTGAAGTCTGCGACTTCAGATATTTTCTTCTCATAATCACTCTTTTTGGTGGGTATCTCGTTCACAAAATGGTCGTGCTCGAACCCCGTGAACTCCTCCGTCGCTTGTCCCCTTTTGCGGACCCACTTTTCTCGCATTACTTTTTTCAAAGACAGGGTTTCACCGTCAATCTCCAAAATCACCTCAACCGTGGTATCACCACCCCCCGCAACGGGACGGGGTGAAAAATCTTTCCTGCCCGATGAGTCCTGCCCAAATAGGACCCACAGGACGGCATCGTAAAGGGTAGTTTTACCTACCCCATTGTCTCCTCTGATTTCTGTAGCATGGGTAAACGAAATCTCCTTGTTTGTGAAACACTTGAAATTTTGGAGTCTTAAACTCCGTAAAATGATTTCTCTCATATGACCTCCTTATTTCTTTTCCTCCATAAACTTTATTGCGCTGCGCTTATTCCCAAACCACGCCACCGCAACGTGCCCCTGCTTCCCCCATTTCTGATTACACTCTCCTGCCATTTCCTCTAATTTTTTTGCCTCTT
>Ga0067045_1000046_pt1 | contig 28943 bp, 35 predicted proteins | sample TerdegcTABiofilm_FD_59184 | JGI IMG/M metagenome (GOLD analysis project Ga0067045, IMG submission 59184) | Combined Assembly of (Gp0054472, Gp0054536) Wastewater bioreactor microbial communities from Singapore -Terephthalate degrading...
AATCCCCTGCTCCCTGAGATATCCCTCTGCGCTCTCCTCGTTATTCGTGTATCGTGTGAGTTCTACCAGGTTCATTCATCCGGCCACCATTGGTTAGTATATAGTTGTGGCCCATATTAAGCAATCACCAAACAAAATATTATTGACTTCCCGCCCTAATCACCTTTATGTTGACGGCCCGATGGATACCGTTCTCCTGACCCTCGCGCATATCCTGGTTGCAGCAGCCGTCTGCTGGCTCAATTTCATCATCGTAGACATGTTTTTCAACCTCCCCGGGAAGGGAGGTGTCGTCGGGGCGAGTGCGATAGCCCGCCACATAGAGGCAGGGGGCGGCTCGCTTCCGGGCGGAACGATGATGGGAAACATCGTCTCCTCCCCGGACGCGTCTGCAGGAACCCTCCTTGCTGCCTGCGGGGTCTACATTGCCGGGATCCCCGGAGGTCTCCTCGCAGCTCTCCTCGTCTTCATCGGGAACCGTATCTGCCATGACAGGGGATATGCCGGGACGACCGGGTGCATCACGGCAACGGTTCTTGTCTTTATTTTCTCGCTTGCAGGGTTCTCTCCTGCCGAATTCATTGCCGGGATGGTGATCGCAATCCTCTCGATCCAGGGCATCTCCCACGTCCATGCAAGCCGGCTCCTTTCCCGGATATGGAGCGTGAGGAAGGGATGACGCCGCCGGAGCTGGCAGTTCTCGTCTGCGGGGCAGTCGCGGTGTATGCAGGGGTACGGGTTGCCCTTGAACCGGACACGCTCCGAAAACTGCCATTCCTCAATGTCCTCTCCTTTGCCATCACGGGGGTCATCGCCCTCCTCCTCCCCCATCCCCTCGGCATCGTTGCCGCGGCTGCCTACTTCGTCGGGTCGACCCTCGAGTCGAATGCCATCGCCAGCACGCACGCAGGGGGCCTCGATCGCCGTGAATGAGATGCTCATGGTGATGCTTGCCTTCCTCGTCGTGCTCGGCACCCTCCTTGCCATCCGGGAGAGCGACCCGTACCGGAAACTCATCTCCCTCTCGCTCCTTGTCGGTGGAATCATCCCCTTCATCGTGGACAGGGGACTCCTCGATGTTGCAGTCGCGGTGGCGCTCATCTTCCCACTCTCGACCATATTCCTCCTGATGGCGTGCCCGGAGGGTGGGCAATGACACCGGAGTTTTTCATCGGGCTCTTCCTCATCCTTGCCGGGACTGCCGCAACTGCCTTCCCACGGCCGAAAACCTACTTGAACAGGCTGATAAACCTCGAGATCCCGGGGATCGGGATCCTCCTCGTGATGCTCTCCTACAACGAGGCACTCGCCCTCCTGACGTACGGGGGGGTCTCGGCCCTGAGTGTCTTCATCTTTGCAAGGCTGCTGCAGAAGAGGGAGGGGAGATCGTGATCATCCAGAAAATCTCGCGGATCCTCTCCAACTATGACAATATCCTCCCCCTCTTTGCCGGCGCGTGTGCTGCGCTCGCAGTGCTCGTCCTCGTTTCCCTGCCGCTTTCCTACCACGACGACCAGCTGTATCCCAAGACGATCGTCCCGTCGAGCCCTCTCAACCCCTATGACAGGGGCGGCCCTCCGTTCACGCAGGCCGNAATACGCCTCCAGTACCCGAACAACTCCCCGACCGCAGGATACGTGNCGGCATACCTCACACCCTTCTCCCTGTTCCTCGCAGAGAACACTCTCTACGCGGGTACAACAATTGTTGCACACCCCGGCGGTATCCTCGACGAGATCCTGTACAACACGCGGGGGCTTGACACCGTCGTCGAACCAACGATCCTCTTCATCTCGTTTGCCATTGCAGCCTATATCTATCACAGGAGGGAGGAGTGAAATGGCATGGAACGAGTACTCGTTCGGTCTCCTTGTCGTATTTCTTGCGGCACTCATCGGGTTCCTCGCCCTCTGCCGGGAACGCGATGACCTGCACAAGCTCCTCCTCGTCGACCTCGTCGAGGTCGCCTCGATCGCAGTCATCGCCCTGCTCGGGACTGACCTTGCCGAGGCACTCATCCTGCCCGGCCTTGTTGTCGGAATCGCCGAGCTCCTCGCCCTGTCACAGATCTACCTTTCCAAGGAAGGTCTCTCAGGCGTCCCTCCCCGGCAACTGAACATCGAGGTCGTCGTTTTGTCCCCTGCGACGATCATCATCCCCGGAATCCTCGTCGTCTACGGGATCATCCTCTCGGGCTTCACGGGTGGCGGTATCGCGGCGCTCGGGCTCATCTTTTACTTCATGAGCCACAGATTTTCGGGTGATTTCCACGTGCTCGAGCTTGCAAGCGGAATATCGTGGGCCCTCTGGGTCGCTGCATTCTTTGTCTTCATGTTTGCACCGGACTTCTGGTTCCTTGCACTGATGGGAGCTGCAGTCGGCATCCTCCTCAAGGTGATCACGAAGATATCTCTCGCGGGAGTCATGTGGGGTGAGCCGGAATGAACGAGATAGGCGGATCCCCCCTGTTCTTCCTCGAGTTCGGGGACATCGTGGTCTACTTCTCTCCCTTCACCCTCACGCTCTTCTTACTGGCGCTTGTCTTCACCGTCTTTGTGATTATCAGCCGCCCCGAACGGCAGATCGACATCGCTTTTGGAGCGGATGCCTGCTTTGCCAAGGAGATCTCCCTGTCCGAGCTGAAATTCCGCAGGTTCATGTCAATTGCCTGCGGCCTTGCGTGCATGGGCGCCATGGTAACAGGGGACATCTTTGATTTCACGCTCTTTGTCTCCCTTGTCGGGATATGCAACGTGGGCATAGTGGCAGCGGTAAAGACCCACCACGTGCAGGACGCAGCGTACCAGTACGGCCTCGTCGCACTGGCAGGCACGGTCCCCCTCTTTTCTGCTGCTGCCATCGTTGCTGCAACCACCGGGACGCTCTCGGTGATCGAGCTTGCGTTGCCCGGGTCACCTGCAGTTCCCCTGGTTGCACGGGCGCTCCTCGTGCTCGGGGTCATGGGAGAAGGGATGGCACCGTTCTACGCGGCAAAGGCAGAGATGTTCCGGGCCCCCGGTGCCCCCTACGTGATCATGTGCTCGCTCTCGTCCCTCCTGATTTTCCTGCGGGTCACGGAGGTGGTATTCCTCGTATGACGAAAAGAACCGGAAAGTTCCTGGCACGTGCACTCACTCTGGTCTCTGCCATTGCAGGATCGGGAACGACGGTGCTCTCCCTTGCAGGAATCGTGTCGTCCNCCGTGGCTGCCGCGGTATGGATCGTAGCCTTTCCCGTCCTCGTGCTGGGACTGTACCTCTCNTGGATGGCGCGGGAAGGGGAACCGGACATACCNTTCGTGGGGTACTGACGATGATCNCCGATCTCCTCTTTGCAACCGTCTTCGGGCTCCTCCTGCTCGGCATCCACCGGAAGGNGATTGCCCGCATCCAGAGGAGACCCGGTCCCCCGATCTGGCAGGAGATACTGCACATGCTCAAGTTCTCCTTCAAGACGACGTGGATCCCGGGGACTGCAAGTGCTGCCCTCTTCGCCGGCGTTGTCCTCGTCGCGATCGGGATATGGGCCGCTGCACTCGCTGTCGTGCTCTGGGGGGAGAGCCTCCTCATCATCTTTGCCATCTACATGCTCCACAAGATCGTGGAACACGGGTTCGGGCTCTCGTCAGGCTCGCCCTACGGCAAGTTCGGGGGTGTCCGGTCCGTCATCTCCGCTGCATCCGAGATCCCCCTACTCGTCAGCACAGCGGCGATTGCAGTCTTTTCAGGGTCCCTCATGATCAGGGACATCGTTGCATACCAGGAGGTGCACGGGTCACTCCTCTTTACCGTTCCCCTCGCCGGACTGGCAATGTACCTCGTCATCCTCTCCAAGATGCCGTTTGGCCCGTTCTCCATCGTCGAGAGCAAGGAACTCGTCAGCGGGTACAAGACAGAGCATTTCGGCGTGTGGCGTGCAGGACTCGAGGTGTGCAACGGGTTGAAGACGTATGTCCTCCTCATGACGTTCCTCCTCGTCTTCGCAGGCAACCTGCCCTTCCTCCTCCTCCTCGCCGGCATGCTCCTCCTCACCCTGTCGCTCTCCTTTGTCTGCGCACTCTGCCCCATGCTCTCCCCCTACGACAGTGTCACAGTCCAGACGATCATTGCCGGCCTCATGCTCGCCTATGTGAGTGTCCTCGTGGTGGTGTCATGATACGAGTTGTTTTAGTGGCAGGATGCGTGATCTATCTCCTGATACTGGTGGTTCAGGTCTGGAACCGCCCCTCTCTCTGGCTGGAGGGGTTGCTCATCGGGACTGCGATTGCAGCCGCCACTGCGATGTACTGGTTCAGGGACAGGGTGACACTGGACCTCTGGGAGAAGGCTGCGCTCTGGGCTGCCGTGCTCCTATTCCTCGGATACGGCATTGCACGCCTGGGAGGACTGGTATGAAAGAGGCCCTCTACGAGAAAGACTTAACAGCCATGAAGCACGCAATCCTCGAGAGCAGGAGACACGATCGAATGGTAAGAGAGATTGCAGCCGACATCGGTGTCTCCCACCTCCATCTCCGGCGTCACCTGATGAGGAGGTGCGACATGCTCCTGCTCGAGAACCTGCCCGCACGCTACGAGCAGGGGAAGCGGTTCCAGGAAGGTCTCCCGGATATCGAGCGTGCGCTCTCGTCCCACATCTATACCCGGGCAGTCCCGATAGTCGAGGAGAAAACGATGGATGCTGTCGTTTCTGAAACAAAAGAGAAGATGGCGGCAGGAGTCCCGTTTGCCGAGGCGGTTGCAGCAGGAAAGGCAGCGATCCGGCAGGTGATCCTCTCATGACGATCCTCCAGAAGGTCAAGAACTTCGTCCGGTCACGCTCGATCCATGTAGCGTACGTGGACGTCGGATCCTGCAACGGGTGCGACATCGAGGTGCTCGCCTGCCTCTCTCCACGGTACGATATCGAGCAGTACGGAATATTCGTCCATAACAACCCGCGGGAGGCAGACATCCTCCTCGTCATCGGGGCATACACCCCCGGCTGGGAAGAGAAACTCCGGGGACTCTGGGAGAAGATCCCGCCGCCAAAGGCTGCCATTGCAATCGGGAACTGCCCGATCTCCGGGTGCCTGTTCGCACGACCCCACACCCTTGTCGATCCCCCGGTTGCAAAGCACATCCCGATCGCGGCACAGGTGCCCGGATGCCCGCCGCGCCCGACAGAGATCCTCTCGGCAATCCTTGCTGTCGCCCCGACAGTCTTTGAAGATTACGAGGNGCATGCCCGGTGAAGCGGACGGNCGATGTCTCCATTCCCGTCGGGCCGGTGCACCCCTGCTGGAAGGAGCCTGCACGGGTGAAGTGCGAGACCCGGGGAGAGTACGTGATCTCTGCCGAGGTGGAACTCGGGTACATGAAGAAGGGGATCGAGCGGATCATGAAGGGGAGGCCCTGGCAGGAGGTGATGTTCCTTGCCGAGCGTGTCTGCGGCATCTGCTCGGTCATCCATAACATGGTCTTCATCGAGGCGCTCGAGAAGATCAGCGATATTCCGGTCCCCCGCCGGGCCGCACTCCTCCGGGTCATCGTGAACGAGCTGGACAGGATGCAGAGCCACATCCTTGCCAACTTCTCGTACTGCTACACGATCGAGCACGAGACCCTCGCCATGTACCTCCTCGACGTCCGGGAGAAGGTGATGGACCAGCTGGAACGGATCACGGGCGCACGCGTCACCTGCGCGTATATCGTTCCCGGCGGCGTCCGCTTCGATCTCCGGTCCGAAGACGCACAGGCACTCCGGAACGCCCTAGACGGCATCGAGAAGGAGGTGACCCGGTACACTGAAATGTTTGCGAACGGGCCGCTGATTGGACTCCGGAGCAGGGGGGTCGGTATCCTGACAAGAGAGGCCGCCCGGGAGGCATATGCGGTTGGCCCGACGGCAAGGGCAAGCGGTATCGGTGAGATCGACAGGCGGCTCTCCCACCCGACCTACCAGACCCTCGGTTTCTCCCCGATCGTCAGGACGGAGGGCGACAACTACGCCCGGATCTTGGTTCGGTTCCAGGAGATCGTCCAGAGCATCGGCCTGATCCGCAAATGCCTCGACGAACTCCCTGCCGGACCGATCCGCGGCGGGGGCATCCCGGGTGCAGGAGAGATCGCGTACTCGGGCGAGGCCCCCCGCGGGGAACTCACGTACTTCATCAGGACAGATGCGGCCGGGAGGGTGCTCGATATCTCCATCCAGACCCCTTCAATCATGAACATCGAGGCGTGCTGCCACTACATGCTCAAAGGGGTCACCTCGATTGCGGACGTGACATCGACATTCGTCTCCTCCGACCCCTGTATCGCATGCACGGAGCGGTGACCCATGGCGCTCTCCCTCGTTGCATACATCCGGGAATTCGCGCGGTCGGAATGGGTGAGAAAGTTCCTCGCGGCAAGGACAGCTCCCCTCGTCATCCCTCCCCACTTCCGGAATTATCCGGAACTGACCGGGAAGACCTGCACGCACCACCTCTTCTGCATGATGGTCTGCCCGGCCCCGGGAGCAATCGACGTCGTGAAGACTCCTGAGGGCTGGCAGCCCCGCATCCACGTCGGTCACTGCATCAGGTGCGGGCTCTGCGTCGAGGCATGTCCCAATGGGGTCCTCTCGAGCGGGAGGATCCTCGAGTCCATGTTCTACGACAACACGCGGCTCTCCTTCTCTTTCCGGATTGACGTCGACCTCGACCGGTGCATGGGCTGCGGGAACTGCGCGGTCGCATGCCCTGTCAACAAGCTGATCGATGCCCAGATGTCGCACGGCGGACGTGCATCGACAGACGACCTCCTCCTCAAGGTGAGCGAGGGGAAATGCCGCGTTCTCCACGTGGAGAAGTGCACGGGGTGCAAGACCTGCGAGCACCACTGCCCGAACGAAGCGATCTCCGTCGCCCGCCTCCTCGAAGCCGTCCATGCACCGGAGGAGGATGTATGAAGTTTCTTATGACGACCGGCAGGACCATCCGCCAGGGATCTTCCGTGGAGCGGAAGAACAGCCCGGAATACATCGGGGAGGCCTCGACTGTCCGGATGAACCCGGTTGACATGTTCGAGCTCCTCGTCGAGGAGGGGAACGCCGTGCGCACGACGGGACCCGGGGGATCTGTGGTCATGAGGGTGAGACCCGACCCGGGTCTCCCGAGGGGGCTCGTCTTCGTCTGCCTCGGGCCGTACGCGAACATTCTCGTTGGGTCCCGGACGCACGGGACGGGAATGCCGGACTTCAAGACTATCCCGGTCGATATCGAGCCGACAGGTGATGCTCCCCTTCCCCTGTCAGCTCTGATGCGGGAATACGGGGGTGTCCCCTATGAGGATTGAGGACGTCGTCTGTCCGTTCTGCGGGTGTCTCTGCGACGACCTCGTCGTAACGGTGGACGGGACGACTGTCACGTCGGTCGAGAACGGCTGCACCCTTGCGACCGAGAAGTTCCTGGGCCACGAAAGGCTCCCGCATCCCATCCGGAGGAGGAACGGATCCTGGGAGAAGACAAGCTACGACGATGCCATCCGAAAGACCGCAGAGATCCTCCTCGAGGCGGAGCGCCCCCTCCTCTACGGGTGGAGCGGGACGTTCGTCGAGGCCCAGACCATCGGTGTCCACCTTGCCGAACTCCTCGGTGCGGTCATCGACAACACCTCCACCGTCTGCCACGGCCCCTCGATCATGGCCATCCAGGAGGTCGGCCACCCCGGGTGCACGCTCGGGCAGGTGAAGAACAGGGCAGATGTCATCGTGTACTGGGGTGCAAACCCGATAGAGGCTCACCCCCGGCACATGAGCAGGTACACGACCTTCGCGGACGGCTTCTTTGTCAAATCGGCATTCAGGGAGCGGAAGGTGATCGTCGTGGATATCCGCGAGACCGACTCGTCGGAGGTTGCAGACGAGTTCGTGAAGGTTACGCCGGGCGGCGATTACGCTGTCCTTTCTGCCCTCCGCATGATCGTCAGGGGCAGGGGAGACCTCGTCCCTGGCAGGGTCAGCGGCGTCACCCGCGAACAACTCTTCAGGGTGGCAGAGATCTGCCTCTCCGCCCGGTTCGGGGCGATCTTCTTCGGGCTCGGCCTGACGATGTCGAGGGGGAAGTACAAGAATATCCGGAATGCCATCGAGCTGACCGAGGAGCTCAACCGCCACACGAAGTTCACCATCTCTCCCATGAGGGGTCACTGGAACGTGTACGGCTCAAACGAGGTCTTCACGTGGATTACGGGTTACCCGTACGCCGTCGACTTCTCGAGGGGGATCGCGTTTTACAACCCGGGAGAGACAACGAGCGTGGACATCCTCCGGAGGAAGGAATGCGATGCCTGCCTGGTCGTTTCGAGCGATCCCGGGGCTCACTTCCCGCGTGCCTGCGCCGAGCACCTTGCCTCCATCCCCACGGTCCAGATCGACCCTCACGTGAACGCAACGACACACCTTTCCCGGATCCAGATACCTGTCGCGGTGACCGGGATCGACGCTGAGGGGACCGCGTACCGGATGGACGGCGTCCCCATCCGGACACGGCGGCTCTTCTCCACCGGATACCCGGACGACGTGGCAGTCCTCGAGAGGATCTATGCGCTCGCAAAGGAGGCGAAGGGATGACGCAGGGGATCCTGATCAGGAATGCGTATGTCATCGACCCCCTCTCCGGCATCAGGGGCGAGATCATGGATATCGCGATCCGCGAGGGGCGGATCGCCGAGGAGACCCCTCCCGGCGCACACGTCATCGATGCGGGCGGGTGCCTCACCCTCCCCGGCGGGATCGACTCGCACTCCCATGTCTGCGGGACGAAGGTGAACTTCGGGAGGTACATGAGCCCCGAGGACATGCGTGCAGGTCGGACAGCCAGAAAGGGGGTGATGCATGTCACCTCCGGGTACAGCGTCCCCACGACGTTTGGGAACTCCTACCGGTACAGCACGATGGGGTACACGACCGTGCTCGAGGGTGCCATGGCCCCGCTCGAGGCCCGCCACACCCACGAGGAGTTCACGGCAACCCCTCACCAGGACATGCTGGCAAACACGCTCTTTGACGGGAACTGGGCCGTGATGGAGGCTGTCAGGGAGAGAGATGTCAGGAGGGCAGCTGCCATCGTCGCGTGGACACTCGCAGCCGTCAAAGGATTTGCCATCAAGCTGACGAACCCGGGCGGGACAGAGGCGTGGGGATGGGGCAAGGACGTCTCCGGGATCCACGACCCCGTTCCCCACTTTGAGGTCACGCCTGCGGAGATCATCAGCACGATGATCGAGGCAAACGAGATCCTCGGCCTCCCGCACTCCGTCCACCTCCACTGCAACAACCTCGGCGTCCCCGGGAACTTCAGGACAACGCTCGATACGATGGAGCTTGCCCCGCCTGCCGGTGGCGACCGCCAGTCCCTCTACCTCACCCATGTCCAGTTCCACTCCTATGGCGGGACGACGTGGAGGGACATCTGCTCGAGGTCAGAGGATATTGCCCGATCCCTCAACAGCAAGCCGCAGGTGGTCATCGACATGGGCCAGATCATGTTCGGGCGGACGACGACGATGACGGCCGACGGCCCGATGGAGTTCAAGCTCTACATGCTCCACCACAACAAGTGGAGCAACCATGACGTCGAACTGGAGACGGGATCAGGAATCATCCCGGTCTACTACAGCCGGAAGAGCCTTGTCAACTGCGTGATGTGGGCGATAGGGCTCGAGCTTGCGCTCCTTGCGAAAAACCCCTGGCAGTGCCTGCTCTCGACGGACAACCCCAACGGAGCACCGTTCGTGAAGTACCCCGAGATCATCGCTCTCCTGATGAGCAGGAGACTGCGGGAGAACGAGAGGAAAGAGATCGATCCCCGCACGGAGCACTATGTCCCCCTCTTCGCCCTCGACCGCGAGCTCGACTGGTACGATATCGCGGTGATGACACGCGCCGGACAGGCAAAGGCACTCGGGATCACCCGGATTGGGAAGGGTNACCTCTCCCCGGGCGCCCAGGCCGATGTTGCAATCTNCCCGCTGAAGCCTGACGAACTCGATCCCTCTGTCGATTACCAGCAGGTGATGGCAGGGTTCTCCCGGACCCTGTACACGATCAAGAGGGGGAGAGTCGTTGCCCGGGACGGAGACGTCGTTGTCGAGGGGGCGAACAGCACCATATGGACCCGCTCCCGCGTTCCGCCGGAGTACGACATGGGCTCTGACCCGGAGTTTCGGAAGAAGTTCGAGCAGTACTACACAGTACGGCTCCAGAACTACCCCGTCCAGGACGAGTACCTGCCCCGGGGAGTCTGCATCGAGACCGAGGCAGCACTATGAGGATCATCCTGAAGACACGACCGCGGAATAAACCCCACATCCCTATCGAGGCAGAGTGCATCATCCCCCAGAACTTTCTCCGGAGAAACGACCTCTTCGTCTACGAGGGGAACCGGCAGAGGAGTCTCGAGGAGGTTTTCTTCATCACGGTCGAGGGTCCGGCAGTCTCACCGGACCAGGTCGAGGTTATCCTGACTGGCGACACCGGGAGGATCAAGCGTGTCGGGGAGTACATGAACGCAGGCAGGATCATCATCGAAGGGGACATCGGGATGCACTGCGGGAACTTCATGAGTGCGGGCGAGATCGTTATCCGCGGCAATGCTGACGCGTGGCTCGGGCGCGAGATGCGGGGCGGGCGCATCCTCTGCGAGGGGAATGCCGGTGACTACTGCGGGGCAGGGTACCGGGGGGAGAAACGTGGCATGCGGGGAGGAACGATCGAGGTCAGGGGTAACGCCGGTGACTTCGTTGCCGAGTACCTCTCCGGGGGAGAGGTCACCGTGCACGGAGACTGCGGTGATCTTCCCGGCGTGGAGATGCGGGGCGGGACCCTCGTCATCGGGGGAGACTGCACCCGCCCCTGCGGGAACATGACCGGCGGGACATGCATGGTATTTGGCAACCCGGGTGAACTGCTCCCCTCGTTTTACCGCAATGGATCCGCGGAGGCAGAGTTCCTGGGGAAGAAATTCAGGATGGCAGTCTATCGCGGTGACGTCGCAAACAGGGGGAAGGGGACTCTCATGGTCCGGGAAGGAGAGGATAGGATATAAGGCGTGGCAGGTCTCGATCCTGCGTGACACCCCTGAATCTCGATACCCTTTTTATTCCATGAAATAAATTTCAATGAATAGTGATTTTGGATCATCCAGTGGTCTTCCCATGATCTCCGTTCTCCTCGTGGACGACGAGCCCGCGCTCCTCGATGTCACGCAGATTTACCTCGAGCGGGACGGCCGGATGCGGGTGACCCTCTCGGAATCGGGACAGGATGCCCTCCAGAAGATGGAAAGTGGCCACTTCGACATCATCGTGACTGATTACGAGATGCCGCAGATGAACGGGATCGACCTTTTAAAGGAAGTGAAGGCACGGGCACCCGATGTCCCGGTCATCATCTTCACGGGTCGTGGCAGGGAGCACGTGGCAATCGAGGCACTCAACCTCGGGGCATCATTCTACCTCCAGAAGGGGGGTGACCCGAAGTCGCAGTTTGCCGAGCTCCGCAACATGATCTTCCAGGCAGTCCAGAAGAGGCGGGCCGAGGAAGAGATCCGGTCAAACCAGGCACGGCTCCAGGCNGTCATCGACCTCCACCAGATGCACGGGGCAACTGCACACGATCTCTGCNTGTATGCCCTGAACAAAGCCATTGCACTCACGGGCAGCCGCACAGGGTTTCTCGGCTTTGTGGACGAGCAGGAATCGGTCCTCTCAATCCATACCTGGTCTGCGTCAGCCCTCGATACATGCAGGATCAGGGACAGGGATACCAGGTTCCCCCTGGAGAAGGGAGGCCTTCACGGAGAACCTGTCAGGAAGCGGGGTCCTGTCATAATAAATGATTACCCGGGCAATGGTCCGGGAAAGCAGGGGTACCCTGAAGGCCACCCGCCCCTCTCGCGGTACATGGGTGTCCCTGTCCTCGACGGGTCCCGGGTCGTGCTGGTCGTCGGTCTTGCAAACAAGGAGAGCGACTATACCGGGAACGATGCCCAGCAGGTCACGCTTCTCATGGGGAGCCTCTGGCAGATTCTCACCCGGAAACGTGTGGAGAGCGAGCTCGTCGAGAGCGAGAAGAGGTTCCGTTCTTACTTCGAACTCCCCCTTGCAGGGATTGCCATTGCAACACCCGATCTCCGGTGGAGACAGGTGANCCGGAAGTTCTGCGAGATGCTCGGATATTGTGCTGAAGAACTTTCAGCGCTCTCCTGGGAGGATCTGACACCGGAGGAGGACCGGCAGAAAGAATCCGGTATCCTCTCGCGGGTCCTCTCCGGAGAGATACCTCTCCTTGCGATCGAGAAGAGGTTCCGGAGGAAAGATGGCACTCTCATCGATATCGAGGTCTCTGCCATGCCTGTCCGGAAGGAGAGCGGGGAAGTGGAGTACTTCGTTGCACTCGTAAACGACGTATCCGATCTGAAAAAGACAGAGAGAGAACTTCTTGCATCGAATGAACAGATGTCTGCGACTCTCGAGGAACTCAGGGTGACCCAGGACTCGCTCAACGAGTACTGCCACCGTCTGGAGAAGGAGGAGAAGGCTCTCAGGCAGAGCGAGGCACGGTTCAGGACGATGGTCGAGACTGCTCCAAGCCTCCTCCTCATCATGGACAGGGAGGGCAGCATCAGGTATGTGAGCCCGCACAGCCTGGCATTCTCGGGTTTTTCTCCCGATGAATTCCAGAAAACCGGGTTTGACACCATTCACGAGGACGATGCTCCACGGGTAAGGAAAACGATCTCTTCCGCAATACAGGCTGGAGGGGGATTTCGTGATCTTGAATTCAGGGCAGTGAAGAAAGATGGCAGCACCTGGTATGGGTCGGCATCCATGGAACCCCTCAGGGACGAGATGGGAGACGCAGCCGGTTTCCTCGTCCAGATAGTGGACATCTCCTCCCGGAAGGAGACCGAGTCAGCCCTCCGGCAGAGCAGGGAAAGACTCCGGGAGATCGTGGAGACCATCAACGACGTTATCTTTCCTCTCGACGGGGAAGGAAAGATCACCTATGCAAGCCCTGCCGTGACCCGGATCTTCGGGTACAGCCCCGAGAACCTCCTGGGGCGCAACTTTTCCGATCTCATGCGCCCTGAGGATGCGGCCGAGGCTCTCCGAAGGTTCCGGGAATTCACGAGCGGGGATCATAAGGAACCCCTGGAAGTCGAACGGCAGATCCTGACCCGTAGTGGCGAGCCCCGGTGGTGTCATATCTCGCTCTGGCCCCTCAAGAGAGATGGGAATTTTGTGGGATGCACAGGAACCCTCACCGATATCCATGACCAGAAAATGGCAGTGGATGCACTGCATAAGAGTGAGGCACTCCTTCAGGGGATATTCAGGGCTGTTCCCCTTGGAATTGGCCTTGCAAAAAACCGTATCTTCCTCCATGTCAACGACCAGATCTGCCGGATGACCGGATACTCGTCCGGTGAACTCCTGGGAGAAAGCAGCCGATGTCTCTACCCCTCGGATGACGAGTTCGAGAGAGTTGGCAGGGAGATTGCAGGTCGGCAGTGGGAGACAGGAGGAGATGCGATAGAGACCCGGTGGGTTCGGAAAGACGGCTCCAGGATCGCTGTGCTCCTCAGCACCTCCCCTATCGACCCTGCCGACCCATCCTCGCCGATTGTCTTCTCGGTGATGGATATTTCGGCCCAGAAGGCCAGGTGGGACCTCCTGGTTGAGAACGAATCTCTCCTGCGCACCTTCGTGAACGCATTTCCCGGGCCTGCCTGCCTCGTCGGGAAGACCGGGGAGATATTCACGGCAAATGAAGCATTCTGGGAACACTGGTCGGGAGGCGAGGTCAAACCACCCGGGACACCGCTCCAGAGCCTGCCGGAGAGCTCTCTTTGGCAGGAAATCCAGGATCGGGTGGAGGAAGCGTTCCGGTCTGGCAGGCGAACGCGGTTCGAGACGGAGGGGCACTCCCGTTCTTTCCTCGTCGACATCTGCCCTGTCCGTGACCAGCAGGGGACTCCCTCGCGGGTGGGCGTATTCTTCCTCGATATAACGGATCAGAAGAGAGAGCAGGAGAGACGTGCCCGGTTCACCGAAAATCTCTCCCTCCTTGCCCGGATCACCCGTTTCAACGCGGAAAATATCCTTGGAGCACTCAGGGGCTACCTCGATCTGACAGAGGGGCAGACAGACGACCCGCTCCTCCGCACCTATGTCCACAAGCAGAAACGCCAGCTCGGAGCACTGGAAGAAGTCCTGTCCTTTTTCAGGGACTACCCGTCAAAGGGCATGGAAGCTCCCTGCTGGCTGGACGTTGGTGCATCCATCAGGAAGGCCGCGGGGATGCATGACTTGCGCAATGTCACCATATACCTCGACTGCAGGGGTCTTGCGCTCCTTGCAGATCCCATGCTCGAGATGGTGTTTTCTGCCCTCATCCAGAATTCCCTCAGGCAGGCAGACAGGGTCTCGAGGGTGTCCTTCTCGTACAGGAGAGCGGGCAATGACCTCGTCCTCGTCTGCGAGGATGACGGTCCGGGGATTGCCCGGGAAGGCGAAGAGTCGGTCTTTGGGAGGGAGTCTGACGAGAAAAGCAGTCCTGAACTCTTCTTCGTCCGCGAAATCCTGTCGATGAACGGGTTTTCCATCCGGGAGACCAGCAACCCGGGAAAGGGTATGCGCTTTGAGATCGTGATACCGGAAGGTTCGTATCGGATCGAGACCGGGGGGGAGGGAGAATCAGCGTAGAATGCACCGGGAAACGCGTGGGCTGTTCCCGCAAAAAAAACCGTCGTCCATCCCGGCTTTTTTAAAAAATGGAACATCGGGTTTTTCTAATTCCCCTTCTTCATTGAATCCTTCTGTTCCGGGAGAATGACAGTATCAGGATTCTTCGACGTCCTCTGACTGGCAGGAAGGACATACCGGGTGCTTTCCCACTCCCCGGAACCTCTCCCCGCATTCCCGGCAACGGTAATTCTTCCCCTTGACCCTCTCGGGGGGGACGTCAAGGTCAACAGGGCCACCGACAGTGCACATGAACCTCTCACCTCACTAATTGAATGGAGAGATCATGATATAAGGTTAACCTGACGGGCTTTTGTCTCCCGATCCTTTCCCTGCCCTGGAGCGCAAAAATGGCTTCCTTCAGCGGGGCCACACGTTGCGGGTGAGTGCGCTCCTGTATGCACGCCGGGCCAGCACGATAATTCCGGGCAGGTGTGGTCTCCTCCTGCAGGCTTCGAGGAGACGGGTGGAGCGGAGACTCACCATACTCAAAACACCTCTACTGTGCTCGTGGTAAAAAAAAGAGGTATCTTTTTTTTCCTGGACATGGACATGAGGGATACTGATTCCCCTGGTGCTTCTCTCATGGTACGAGCAGCTGGACCATGGGAACCGTCGCAAAGAGCATGATTGCAAGCATCATTTTTATGGTGTCTTTCATCTCGTGGCACCCCGATACCATAATCGATGACCTGCGCATTTAAATTGGTTGGATGCTTCCGGTTCAACCCACCCACGGAGGGTTTCCGGTCTTCCTCCAGGAGAGAAGGACGGATCCGTCCACCCTACCGGTGGAGGAAAGGTCACCCTTTTTCGAGCGTCCTGCCTGACACTGCATGGAGGAGGGAGCCTCCCGGCCACCGCACGAGGGCGATTGCTCCCGCCTCGCACATCTCGTGGCAGCAGTAACACCGGATGCACTTTTTCCTGTCAATGCACGCCTTTCCGTCCACGATGGCAGATGCATGAACCGGACACGCACGGACGCATCTTGCGCATCCCGTGCACCGCGATGGAACCACAACCGGGCGCAGATGGTATATCCTTCCCAGCCGGTGGACCACCCGGAAGAAGAGCGGGACACGGAAGCCTGCTCTCCCCCGGGCATATGAGGCCGGCGCCCTGAAGCCCCCTCTGCAAAACATGCTGAGGGGGTCTCCCCTGACCTCGATCTCCTCACCGTCAGGGGAGATGAGCCCCCGGGCGGCAGCACGGGCAATGTACGGGACATCGTGGGGATCGATGGACATGAGCCTGCAGAGAACGATGTCTGCTGCAAGGGCGTTCCTGCTGACGATGAGGGCGCCCAGCATGCGGGGGTTCCCGGACATGGGACCGTCCCCCTCCATGGCAACGATGGCATCCACCACGTGGAAGGACGGCGAAACGCAGAGGAGGAGATCGAGGAGCATGTCGGAAAAGAGGTCCGGGTCGGGGTACCGCGAATGGAAAAGCGGCTTTTCGAGGCCGGGCAGCAGCCCGAAGAGGTTCTTGGTCGCTCCGGTCATCAGGGTGAGGAGATGGGTCTTTGCCTTGGCCGCGCCAACGACGCAGTCTGCGGAGAAGAACGGCATGAGGAGGGGGAAGCGGGTGCAGACCCGTCCACCGGGGAAAGCGAGTTCCCGGAACCTGCAGTCACGGTTCAGGGTGCAGCCCGTCTCTTCCGGGAGATTCTCATAGCCTGCAGCCCTGTATACCCTCGCAAGAGACCTCTCCGTGTACCGCGTCCCCCCTCCGGGGCTGTCGGCCACTGTCACGGTGCACCCGTGTGAGACAAGGAGACGGATAAGTGCCCCCGTCACTGCAGGATGGGTGCAGACGGCCTTATCCGGCGGGGAGCCCGAGAGGAGGTTGGGCTTGACGAGGACATGGGAACCGGGCGGGACGAGATCCTGAAGTCCACCCAGAAGCTCCACTGCCCGCCCGAGGGCAGATAGGACATTTTTCGGATCATAATCGGGGCATGAAACAACGGCAACCGACGGAGGTGCGCCAGTCTCCGAGGTCATGGGTTTCCTGCCTGCCATTTCTCAGACAGATTCACCACCGGCTGCGCCATTCCCTCCTCCATACTTCTTCTCCAGTCTCGCGATCTCCTCGAGGAGTTCACGCATGTCCCTGTACCGCTCCGATGGCTCACGGGCAAGGCACCTGAGGATGACAGGGTCGAGATCCCCGAGCCCCGGGGTCCGGGATGAGGGGGGAACGATCTCTCCTTCAAGGCGTTCCCTCAATGCGTCGGCAACAGATCCCGAAGAGAAGGGGTACGTGCCAGAGACCAGCCAGAACCAGATGATCCCGAGCTGATAGATATCGGTCTGCGGTGACGTCTTCCCGAATCGTGCCGGGTCGAGCTGCTCGGGGGCAGCGCAGGGGATAGAGAACCCGTGGATCGTTGTCTGGAGTGCCACCTTCTCGTCCCGTGCAAGGCCCCAGTCCGCGATCCGGGGGTTGCCATCGTCCGAAAGGAGGATATTCTCGGGTTTTAAGTCCCGGTGGATCACACCCCGTTCATGGGCATACTGGAGTGCCCCGGCCACTTTCCGCACGATCTCAAGGGATCGCCGGGGGCTGACAGGGACTGCGATATCCGCGAGACTTGCGCCGAACAACTCCATCTCGACATAGGGAACGGGGAGGATGTTTGCCGAATAAATCCGGACTATCCCGGGATGGACGAGGTCTTCCCACACTTTCATCTCGCGGAGGAATGACTTTCCGGTCTGTTCATCCGTGCGGATCGGAACCTTGACGGCAACACGAATCCCGTCAGACTTCCTGACCGCGGAGAAGACGCGGGCTATCCCGCCCTGGTGGATGAACCGCGCACCGGAGTACCGGCCGGCAAGTGCGGGAGGCAGGAGAGAGCCCGCCGGGGCGGATTCCCCCTCCTCGAAGAGGAGCGTATCAGGGAGCTGATCTCCCTTCCCGGATACGCGCATTCCCTTTCCGTGGATCTGGGTTGCCGTGAGACCGAGGGCTGACAGAAAGGGTACCACTGCAATGAACCCGGGACCTGAACCACCCGACAGGATGGCATGGAGGAGAGCGAGGAGAGTTCCTGAAAGTGCGACGAGGGCATGGGCTGCTGCCAGCGGCCGGGACACCTTCCCCACCAGCGTTGAGTACGCCATCCCTGCGGACGAAACCAGCGCAAATCCCGCAAGGGCCACAACAGCAAGAGTAATCCAGGGGTCTCCGGCAGGGACTTCCCTGACAGGACTTTCAGGATTTGCGATGAAATATCCCGCCATTCCTGCAAATGCAGCTGCAAGGAAAGCATGGGACCCTGCAAGGATCCGGGAATGCGGCGTCCACCATGATCCAGGCGGCACATACAGGCGACGGGAGATCTCCCGCAGAACGATGAGTGTCGCAGATCCGGCCGAGATGATGACCGCAGCCAGAAATGCCGTCCCCGGCCATGTTTCCGGCCGCGGCGGCGCCCCCCCTCCACCACCCGGTGGCACCGTGGTGTTGTCAGCGAAAGGTGTTCCTGCAGGCGTGATAGTCGCCCGGGGAGATGTCGTTTGGGGGATTACCGGGAGGGACGGGGCGGGTGTCGGGGTTGCCGGGGTCACTGTCCGCCTCCCTGCCATGGGTGGCATCGGATTCTCAATCTTCCGGGGGGCAGTCACAGTCGGAAAGGGCGTAATCACCGGCAGGGTTGCTGCCGGTTTGAGAATGCTGTGGCTGTTCTCCGGGTTCTGCCTGATAAAAGGTGAGAGATTCTGGTGCGATGATGCGTTTATTGTTAATGGCGGGAAAACCGTAGCCGGGACAGCCTGTGCATAACACGCAATGACAGGAACAATGAGCAATACGACGACAGGGAGAACCGATCTCCATGCGGGGGACCCCCACTCACCCATGGAGATTCTCCCCCTCCTTCTTTCCTTCGATGACAAGAAGCATCGCCGGAAAGTCACCCTGCGAGAGCATGATCCTGTCCCCGTCTTTCAGGCTGACTCGCTCCGGGAAAATGACCCTCCTGCCATTGACAAAAGTTCCACCCCGGCTCCCGGCATCCTCGAGAAAGCATGCACCCCCGGCTATCTTGATCACTGCATGCGGCTTTTCCAGGCGTGTTACGGACCGGTAAGACGGGGGAAAGGATACGCGCACCGTACCGCCCTCCTCCGAGATTCCCCCCCTCCCTCCCCCGTCCCAGTTCGGTCCTCGGGCGCGACAGGGAAACAATCCGCCCGTCCCACTCGCCCCCAAGGACAAGTAGCATCCACCGTCCGGAGCCTATTTCCCGCCCGATGGTGAGCCTGACAGAGTCTATCCTCTCCTGGAGAGCCGGCAAAGACAGTCCTCCCGGCGCCCTGGCAAGTGCCCCGAGGTCCTTCTGGATCTGCTCCAGCATACCGGGGACAGGGAGGTATTTCCACGCAGGGTGGACTCCCTTTGAGGTCTCCCTGCCAAGACCGGGCACCCTCGCCACGAGCCCCGCATCGAGGAGTCTTTCCAGGTGTTTCTTGCAATTCTCGTAGGATATTTCGGTTCGCTGCGAGAGAGTCCGTGCATCCATTGCCTCTCTCTCGAGGAGCAGCAGTATCCGGAGGCGTGTGCTGTTCGAGAGTACATCCAGGTAGTCCGAGAGTTCCTCGAGGAATTCTCTCTCGTCGGCAGAAAGGATGGTGCGCTCGCTCTCCTCCATGAAAGGTCTCCCCGGGCGGGACCTCCCGCTGTTCATCAAAGAGATTCGGTATCAGTCCATAAAGAGAGTGCCGGTCTGGTGACCAGAAAGAGTCCGACAGATGTTTCCCCCTTCCTGATCCTCCTCTTCGTCTGCCTCCCCTCCCCCGGGGGACCGGCAGAATGTGAGAGCCAGGCCATTAATGCAATACCGTGTTCCCTCCGGCGGCGGCCCGTCGGAGAAGACATGTCCGAGGTGAGCCCCACAGCGGGCACAGTGCACCTCGGTCCTCTCCATCCCCAGGGATCTGTCCCTCTCCATCGCCACGTTGCACCTGTCAACAGGTGCCCTGAAGCTCGGCCATCCCGTCCCGGAATCGAACTTCATCTCGCTGGTGAAGAGATCCGTTCCACAGCAGGCACAACGGTAAATCCCGGGAAGATGGCAACGGTAGAGTCGTGAAGAGAACGGAGGCTCTGTTCCCCTCTCCCGTGTTACGAGATAAACATCCGGGGAGAGGAGGGCCCGCCATTCGGCAGGTGTCCGGCGGATTCGACTCACTGTTATCCGTCTGCCCGTGCGCATATCATACAGGATAACTAAATCGTCACCGGGATCTGACCGGTCCATAAAATGGAGAGAATGGATGGGGCAGAGGGGTCAGGGAATCCTTCTTCCTGCCCAGAGGAGTGCCATGCCAAGTCCCGCGACGAGTGCAACGGGAGAGACGGGTGAACGGCCACCCTGCACAGCTGTTGTTGCAGGGAGAAGGGATGCACTCACGGTGGCAGTTGCACCATTCGAGACCTCGACAGACGAGACATACTCCTGGTATCCTTCGCCCGAGATGGATACCGAGTGGCTCCCCGCCGGGAGGTCAGACACGACGAGGGGTGTGATACCCCTGTACTGGCCATCGACAGTGACAGCAGCGCCTGGCGGCACGGATGTTACGGAGAGAGAGCCCCTGCGTATCGGACTGAGGGTGACCGGAAACTTCACCACATCGTTTTTCGGGACGAACAATGACCCGTAATAGGGCTCGTATCCCTCCTTCTGGATGACCAGGGAATGCGAGCCGGGTAAAACGTTATAGAGGACAAGGATTCCTGATGAAGGTACTTTCCCTGCAGAACTGCCATCCCATGTCACCTCTGCATCTGCAGGTGTGACCATGAGGTGGACTGTCCCGTATTCGACGACGGGCTGTGCACTCATCACGACATAGATGTGGATAACCTGCCCCACCTTCGGGACGGAATTGATGATTCCCGAGTAGGTCTTGTAACCTTCCTTCACGAGGGAATAGTTCCTGTAATACGGACCGGAGACACCGACGGGTACATCCAGTACATAATCATGGATTGTCCCGATAAGCTCGCCATCGAGGTAGACAAGAGCGCCATCGACATTGGAATGGAAACGGTATATCCCCGTACCTGCCGGAGAAGATTCGACGGAATCTGCAGATACTGGTATCACCATGGCGGCCAACACGCAAAGGATAAGGTATTTCTGGACTTGATTCTCCATGCACTCCACCAATCAATGCTATATATGTATTGGGGGGAAGTGTGCCTACTTAAAACTATCATTCCGAAGGTGTCTTTTGAGTTCTTTTTTTCATCCGGGAGGTTCCTTCATGGATTTCTGGCTGTTGCGCCATGGTTGCATGTCCCCTCTCTCTGCAATAACGGGGATGCCGTGGGGCAACAGGTTAATCTGCAGTATTTCAGAGAGTAAGCCTGATCGCATATGACTGGTAAACAACCGGAATGGGGGAAAAGCGTACAGGATGGGACTGCTCCGGCGTTCTGCGTCTGCCCGCTCTGCGGATACCGGGTGCAAAGGCACGTGACGGTTCCCTGTTACGCCCTTTCCTGCCCGCGTTGCGAGACCCGGATGGTACCGGGTTAGAATGCAGCCTGATGAACAGCAGGATCATCATCGCTGGCCAGCCAGCCAGAAACTGAAAATTTCTTTCCGGCTGGATTCTCTGGCTGGCAGGATCATACAGGAGAAGGCCAGGGCCGAGACTCGAACCCGGGTCGGGGGATCCACAGTCCCCTAGGATAACCAACTACCCCACCCTGGCAGGATGTACCCTTCTCATTTTCACTCCTGCACTCTTTAAGATATCCTTGCATTCGGGGACCGGGGCCCGGTGCGTATATAATTCAGTGTACCCTATTACATTGCACTGCACCCGGAGGGAGCTGCTGGGGGAGAGATAAGGCCTGATTGGTTGCCTTTTTCCCTCTCCCGCCATTCTCCTTTTCAGCCTCCGGTGCGCAATGGAGGGAGAAGAGTGAAGGAGACGCCACGTATCCGGACACCCATAGTCTGCGTGCTCGGCCATGTCGATCACGGAAAGACGTCTCTCCTTGACAGGATCAGGGGTTCCTCTGTGGTGAGCATGGAGGACGGCGCGATCACCCAGCACATCGGGGCGACGATCGTTCCCATCGATTCCATCCGGAAGATGAGCGGCTCCATGGAGAAGGTTCCCCTCAACGTCCCGGGTCTTCTCTTCATCGACACCCCCGGTCACCATGCCTTCACGACACTCCGTGCACGGGGAGGGGCTCTTGCAGATATGGCAGTCCTCGTTGTGGATATCAACCAGGGTTTTCAGCCCCAGACAATAGAGGCACTCCAGATCCTCAGGACATATAAAACNCCGTTTGTCGTTGCTGCAACCAAGATAGACCGCCTTCACGGCTGGAGGGTGAACCCCAACCAGACTTTCCTTGAGAGTTTCTCCCGGCAGAACGAGCGGGTCAGGGAACTCCTCGAGACACGTGTCTACGAGATCGTGGGGAAGCTCTCTGAACTTGGTTTTTCAGCAGAAAGGTTCGACAGGGTGACAGATTTCCAGAGGAACCTTGCCATCGTTCCCCTCAGCGCCCATACCGGTGAGGGGATCCCGGAACTCCTGATGGTCATGATCGGCCTCGCCCAGCGGTACATGGAGAAGGCTCTCTCCATCTCCCTCGACGGTCCGGGCATGGGGACGATCCTCGAGGTCAAGGAGGAGAAGGGGCTTGGCACCACGCTGGATGTCATCCTCTATGACGGAACCCTCTCCGTGGGCGACGAGATAGCTGTCGCAAAGCAGGATGGGATCATCGTGACGAAGGTCCGGGTCCTCCTGCAGCCCCGGCCCCTCAAGGAGATACTGGTCGAGGACAGGTTCGTCAGGGTCAAAACCGTGGCTGCCGCGGCAGGGATCAAGGTGAGTGCCCCAAACCTCGAGGGGGCCATTGCCGGTTCCCCCATCCAGGTGGTGCGGGGCGACCCGGATTCCGTGATCGGGAAGATCCGACAGGAGATGGAGACTATCAACGTGCGCCTCACTCCCGAGGGGCTGATCATCAAGGCAGATACAATCGGTGCACTCGAAGCGCTCTGCAAGGAGCTCGAGGAGAGCGGCATCGGCGTCATGCGGGCCGAGGTCGGTTCTGTGAGCCGGCATGACCTCATCGATGCAATGACAATAAAGAACCCTTATTACCGTGCCCTGATTGCTTTCTCCACTCCCATTCTCCCCGATGCAGCCGAGATGCTGAAGGAACCGGGGTTCCCTGTCAGGATCTTCGAGGGGCGCGTAATCTACAAGCTTGTCGAGGACTACATCCAGTGGAGAGATGATCTGAAGAGAAAGACTGAGCAGCAGAAGTTCGAGCAGATCATCTTTCCTGCAAAGATCCGCATCCTCCCCCACTGCATATTCCGCCAGAGCAACCCTGCCGTCGTTGGTGTGCGGGTACTTGGTGGCACGTTGCGAACCGATGTGAACCTCGTCCAGCGGGACGGGAGGAAAGTGGGTCACGTGAAATCGATGCAGCTGAACCAGGAGAACATCAGGGAGGCACAGACCGGGGCAGAGGTCGCCATCTCCATCGAGGGTGCAACAGTGGGAAGGCAGCTTGCCGTGGACGATGAACTGTACGTCGATATCCCTGAGAAGCACGTCAAGGTGCTCGAGAAGGAGATGCTCGCCCATCTCCCGGTTCACACGCAGGAAGTCCTCGCGGAGTTCACATCCATGAGGCGGAGAGAGAACCCCTTCTGGGGGAAATAGACTTATTATACCAGTCAGCCAATTGTAATGGTACTTCACGGGATCCCTGCCGGCAGGAAAACGGAGTCTCTCCCGCGGGATAATGCGGGAGGACGTCAATGAATCATATCCGGCTTTTTGCAGGGCAACGGGCGATTCCTTTTCCAGAGGGGTGATACGAGGATGGCAGAATTCAAGGTCGTACTGTCTGACCAGAAAACAGGCCGATCGTACAAGGTCGATATCGGCGGCGGAGCAGCAGGTGCACTGATCGGGAAACGCATCGGTGACGAGGTGGATGCAGGTATCTTTGGTCTCCAGGGATACAGAATGGAGATAACGGGAGGTTCTGATCGGAACGGGACACCGGCACGCAGGAACCTTCCGTTTGCAGGACGACGGAAGGTTCTCCTCTCCGGTGGTGCGGGGTTTTCACCTGCACGCGAAGGACAGCGGAGGCGAAAGACCATCCGCGGGAACGAGATCACGGCCGATTTTGTCCAGATCAATGCGCGAATCACAAAGTACGGGGAAAAGTCACTCGACGAGATATTTGCAAAACCCGCTGCAGAAGAGGAGAAAGCATAATCGAAACACTCCTCTTTTTTTACCGCTTGTTTTCCCTGGTTCGCAAGGATATCGCGATACAGCGCGAAAGACGCCGATGCGGTTGACAGGGCTAAAAATCTCTTTTCTGCTGCCAGATATCTCAAAAACCAATCTCAAAAACCATTCTCACGACGAGATAACATGCTCTCTTAAGGCCGGGAGAAGATCCTTGANCTCCACGCCGTGACGCCGGGCAAGGATGACTGCTGCTGCCTCGCTCGAGAGGTTTCCCTGGAATGTATCCTGGATGATTCTGTTTATCTCTGACACCACGGTCCCCCTGGGGATCCCAGCGCGTTCAGAGATGCGCAAAACGAGGTCATCGACAGGATCTGACTTCTGGAAGACAGCGGCACCCGGTTTGAATCCCAGGGGGATTTCGACACGCGAGACATCAAAGAGGGGTCGGATCATATCGCCATCCGTCCCGATGAGTCCCTCCTCAAGGGCGCGGGAGATGATCTGGTTTGCCTGTTCGATGTTCATCCAGTGCTGCTTGAATGCAAGGTAATACACGATCTCGTTCTTTTTGAGCTCTTCCTTGTGTGAATGGCGGAATGGTGCGGCAATGGTGATGGAAAGGCTCATGTCTCCCCCGGTGACTCTACCAGTCCCTGATATCTCTTTCTCTGCCGGATGCTATCAACTGTTCGCCGATCTGTCTCCCTGTCATTTTCAGAACGATCAACGACAGGTTTCCCTTCCCGCAACCGCGACAATTGCCGATGGATTCCCGGGTGCGTCAGCATATGCCGAAATAATCGGAGGCAATTTTTCCTTTTGACAGGGAACTTCTCCTTATTATCAGGATTGTCCCGGAAAATAACAACATTGTCGAAAACGGGGTTGAAAACGGGGGCAGAAATATTTCGAACAGAAGAAAAGAAATACCGTACTTTGCATCCGGGTATACATATATGAAAATATTTATATTTTTATGATTACAATAAATAATCGACAAAAGTCGTATCCATGCACAGTCCTCCTCCTACTCACCATACCCTATTCTGGATACGACTTTTGAAAACCGGAATGCTGAAACGTTTTAAAACTTCCAGGAGAGACAATAAAAAAAAAAGGATTTTTACCTGATGAGGACGGCGTTGATGACGCCTTCCTGGCCGGGACGACTGACGATGCGTGCACGTCCGATCTCTGTCCTGATAACCGCTCCCTTCGTCAGCAGGTTCCGCCGGACATAGTTGGGATTTGCAACGTTCTCTTCGACTGTCTCGATCTTTACCTTCCGGACTGTCCCCGTGGACTGGTCCGCAACATTTGCGTATTCGGCGCGCATCGTCCTTACCTTGACGTTGCCACCCGTTATCCTGACTACAGCCCTCCGGTCCTTTCCGATGTGGCTGTCAGTCGGTGCTGACCCGATCTCTCTTCTCCTCTTCACGAGGCGGATGCGATACCTTCCGCCGGTTGACTTCCTTACAGATCTTCCCTGCCAGAGCATGCAATCTCCCTTCTGATTTCCCCTTTATTGTGGTCTTATCCCTAAAGGGATCGACAGATTTGAAAGTTTTATTATATTTGTACCGCGCCCTAATAAATCTGTTCGCTCACTCGAGGAGAGCATCCAGGAACGGGACGACTCCTTCTCCCATCTTGAGGTTCGTCCTGAACACTCTCATCCCGGGGTGATACCGCTTCATGTCATTCTCCATGCGGTTGAGATCGGCACCGACAAGGGGCGCGAGATCGACCTTGTTGATGATCCCAATATCGCACCCTCGGAACATCATGGGATGCTTGTTTACAACATCGTCTCCTTCCGTCGAACTGACGATGACGCATCTCTTCTCGGCACCGAGCGGGAAGTCGGTTGGACAGACCATATTGCCCACGTTCTCGATGAAGAGGATGTCAATGCTGTCAAGGTCCAGTCCTTCGAGGGCATGTTCCACGAGGTGTGCATCGAGGTGACACTCTTTCCCTGTGTTTGCGTTCACTGCAGGGATTCCAAGGGCCCGGATTCTCTGGTAATCATCGTCTCCATAGACGTCTCCTGCAATGGCTCCCGGTCTCAATCCCCTCTCCCTGAGGAGGGGGACGAGTCTCTCTATCAGGGCGGTCTTCCCGGATCCAATCGCACCAAGGAGGTCAAATGCGCGGACGCTGTGTTCCCTGAGGTGACGGGCATTCTCCTCGGCAATGCGGCGGTTGACATCGTAGACATCCTTCTCGATCCGGACGTCGATATGGTGCATGCCAGATCATATGGATGCTGCACAGTTTATAGGTTCACAATCCGACCTTACAGGGGATGAAAGGTGAGAGGATTCTCTATCCCTGCTATTTCAATTCTGCCCTGAGAAGGGGGGAGGGGCGCAGGGTCTCCCTGTCACGGGCAATCCGGGATCCGACGCTCGCAGACATCGAGCGGGCGGCAAAGAAGGCGGGTCTCGCGTTCCGGGCGGAGCCGAAACATTTTCCTGCCCGCTGGTGGCTGAAAGAAGGGAGGATTGTCGTGCAGTGGAGCGAGGGAAAGGAGAAGCTCCTCCGGAAGATCGCATCCCATCTCGTCCACGGGAAGTGAGGAGATGTACGACCTCCATACCCATACGATCCTTTCCGATGGTGAACTTCTCCCGGCAGAGCTCGTCCGGAGGCTTGCAGTCTATGGTTATACCCACGTTGGGATCACGGACCATGCCGATGCAACAAACATCGAGGAACTGCTCGTGGCTGTCACAAGACTGGTCCCGACCGCAGAAGAATATGGTGTTGCCCTCATCCCGGGAGTCGAACTCACCCATGTCCCGCCAGCGATGATCCCTGCGATGGCCCGCGAGGCAAAAAACCTTGGAGCACGGATCGTTGTCGTCCACGGCGAGACCACGACCGAACCTGTTGCCCCGGGGACGAACCATGCGGCATGCGGGTGCAGGGATGTTGACATCCTCGCACACCCCGGTTTTCTCAGCAGAGAGGATGCAGCGCTCGCCAGAGAGAACGATGTTGCTGTCGAGCTGACGTACCGGGCAGGTCACAACAGGACGAACGGTCATGTCGCGCGGGTGGCATGTGCAGCCGGTTGCACGATCGTGATCGACTCCGACACCCACGACCATGACGACCTCATGGACGCGCGCGCGAGAAAAGTGGTCGGATTGGGTGCAGGTCTCACCTCCGCCGAGTGCGAAAGAATCCTCTCGTTTAATATAGAGGAATTCCTCTCAAATAAAAAATAATATTTATACATTTTCAATAAATTTAAATACTTGATATTTCCATATTTATAAATTACTAAATCCTTCAGACTGTCCATCGGGGCAGATGAATAAGAGGTTTTTCGTGTGAAATCAATTGGTCTGGCTGTCCACGCCGTAGGGGGACGTATCCTGGTGGTCCGTTGCGATGCGGCACAGCTCCCCAGGCTTTACAGCGAGGTCATTGACAGGCGCATGAAACCGGTCGGTAAGGTGGTGGACATCTTCGGGAGTGTCGCCTCACCACTTGCCGCAGTTCTCTGCAGGAAGCCATGTGAGGTGACAGCTGGGGAGAAGTTGTTCATCCGGTAAAAAACGGAGTGATGCACGTGCAGGAAGTCGAGAAACTCAAGGTTCTCCAGAAGGAGAGGGAAGCCCTCAAGAAGAGGCTGAAAGAGAGGGTGAAGGAGCACGAGAAGAAGGCCGAGGATCACACCGAGACTGTCTGTCCCGAGTGCGGGAGCCGCCAGCTTGTCCACGACTACGAGCGTGCCGAGCTGGTCTGCCAGAACTGCGGTCTCGTCATCGATGACGATTTTATCGACAGGGGGCCGGAGTGGCGTGCGTTCGACCACGACCAGCGGATGAAGCGTTCGCGCGTGGGCGCACCCATGACGTTTACCATCCATGACAAGGGTCTCTCGACCATGATCGACTGGAGGAACAGGGACTCCTACGGCCGTGCAATCTCGAGCAAGAACCGGGCCCAGCTCTACAGGCTGCGGAAGTGGCAGAGGCGCATCCGGGTCAGCAACGCAACCGAGAGGAACCTCGCGTTTGCCCTCTCGGAGCTGGACCGGATGGCCTCCGCGCTTGGCCTGCCCCGGAACGTCAGGGAGACTGCAGCAGTCGTCTACCGCGATGCCGTTGACAAGAACCTCATCCGCGGCCGGAGCATCGAGGGTGTGGCAGCAGCAGCCCTGTACGCAGCCTGCCGGCAGTGCAGCGTCCCCCGGACTCTCGATGAGATCGCTGAGGTCTCCCGTGTCTCCCGCAAGGAGATTGGACGGACATACCGGTTTATCTCCCGCGAGCTCGGCCTCAAGCTCCTCCCCACCTCCCCGATTGACTACGTGCCCCGGTTCTGCTCGGGCCTCAACCTCAAGGGAGAGGTCCAGAGCCGTGCCGTGGAGATCCTCCGGCAGGCAGGCGAGAGGGAACTGACCAGCGGGCGTGGCCCGACGGGGGTTGCGGCAGCAGCCATCTATATCTCATCCATCCTCGGCGGAGAACGCAGGACACAGCGCGAGGTGGCCGAGGTTGCCGGAGTCACCGAGGTGACAATCCGCAACCGGTACAAGGAACTTGCAGAGAAGCTCGATATCGAGATCATTCTCTGATTTTTTTCCATTTTCCCCATTCCATCTTTTCTCGCACTTCAATTGCATTTCAAAGAAAGAGAGGGATTTTTGCTCATGGGGTATGAAGGACAGTGCCATGACAGAAATCAAAACTGTGTTTCCTTGAGCTGAAGCTCGCGCGATTCCCGATGGACTCGACGGGATTCGAACCCGTGGCCTTCTCTTTTTCAGACCGGGGGCTCCCGCCCCTCGACCCCGGCGCAACCTCCGGTCGCATCCGCACCGGATTCTTTTGAGTGGACTCGACGGGATTCGAACCCGTGGCCTTTCCTTTTTCAGA
>Ga0067045_1003148_pt1 | contig 28883 bp, 23 predicted proteins | sample TerdegcTABiofilm_FD_59184 | JGI IMG/M metagenome (GOLD analysis project Ga0067045, IMG submission 59184) | Combined Assembly of (Gp0054472, Gp0054536) Wastewater bioreactor microbial communities from Singapore -Terephthalate degrading...
AAATCGGCTCGGGAACGCCGATGGCATACGCCAGCTCAAGCTCACAGCGGTCGGCAAGCCCCGCCGCAACCACATTTTTCGCCACATAGCGCGCCATATATGCAGCCGAACGGTCAACTTTGGATGGATCTTTGCCCGAGAATGCACCGCCGCCATGCCGTCCCATGCCGCCATAAGAGTCGACAATGATCTTTCTGCCGGTCAAGCCGGTGTCGCCAGCCGGTCCGCCTATGACAAACCTTCCGGTCGGATTGATAAAATAGCGTGTATTCTCATCCAGAAGTCCAGTCGGGCCAAGCACAGGCTTAACAATCTGTTCAATCAGNGTTTCCCTTATTTCAGAATACTCGAGAACATGGCCCTGCGGNGTATGCTCGTCATGCTGCTGTGAAAGGACTACCGTGCTGATGCGGANTGGCTTGTGNCCGTCGTATTCNATNGTCACCTGGCTTTTCGCGTCCGGTCGCATCCAGGCAATTTCCTTGTTTTTCCGCACCTGAGACGCCTTTTGCAGGATTTTATGCGCCAGAATGATGGGCGCCGGCATCAACTCTTCGGTTTCCGTACAGGCAAAGCCGAACATCATGCCCTGGTCGCCCGCGCCCTGCTTGCCTTCAAATTCCTTGAGCCCATGCCCGTCAACGCCTTGGGCAATATCCGGCGATTGGCTGTGAATCGAATTTAAAACAGCCATGGACTCCCAATCGAGCCCGTAATCGGGGTTGTCGTAGCCGATTTCCCTGACAACGGATCGGGCTACTTCCTGAATATCGACATAAGTTCTGGTGGTAATTTCGCCGCCAACCAGCACAAGGCCCGTTGTCGTAAAGCATTCGCAGGCAACGCGGCTGTGTTTATCCTTGGCAAGGCATGCGTCGAGAACAGCATCGGAAATCTGGTCGCAAATCTTGTCGGGATGTCCTTCGGAAACTGATTCTGATGTAAACGGTCTAAGAGGGTTTGACATGGTGTCCTCTTTAGCGTGAATTTTTTACCCGCCCGCAATTCGGTAAACTCGGCGGGACCAGCCGGTCCGGAAAACTTCCACCACGCTGGTTTTCTATTTCATATTATCCAGGTCGAATTACATGGTCAAGCCGCGCGGAAAAAGCATCGACAAGCCGCCCCGGCCGCTGAACTGGCCGCTCTTTTTCTTTATTGGGAAAATAATTGGACCGATATTCAAAATATGGAAGCGAATCGCAGACTCCTGCTTGCCGTCATGCTGGCGGTCTCTCCGGCTTTTCTTTTCGCTTATTCCGAATTTCCGCCGCTGTCTGCCGCGAATGCTTCCAGAGCGCGGGAAATGGTGGTTGCCGCAGCATATGGCTATATCGGCGTTCCCTATCTCTATGGCGGCGAAAGCGCCAAAGGCATGGACTGCTCGGGTCTGGTTTACGCGGTATTTTCGCGCGCCCTGAACTCAGGAGTAATAACCGCAGAAGCCACTGCCGCAGGATCAGCGTCATCGCAAATCCCCCGAACGGTCAGCCAGCAATCGCAATGGGCACTGAAAATTCCCCGCTCGCAGCTCAAACCCGGAGACCTGCTCTTTTTTGTGCTGGAACCTGCCGCGGCCCTAACCTCAGCAAAGCCCGACCATGTCGCCATCTATATCGGCGAATCCCGCTTTATCCATGCAGCCAGTATCGGAACTTCCCGAGGCGTTACCATCAACAGCCTGAACGAACCGCGCTGGTCAGCCCGCTTTTTATTCGCTGGCCGCGTCATTCCCGCGTCCGCTGCTCTTTCAGTCGCCATCGAGTGGGGTGCTGAGGCAGTTTTCGACGCACTCCCCGAGCCTTTTGAAGGAGTTCGCGGCGCCGGCCTGTGGTCCGGCATCGAACTGCCGCTTGGCAACAATTTTTCAGCAGGCCTTCGTGCCCATGCCAGCTATGATTCCAGACTTGCCATGCTCCGCGTCCCCATGGAAGCAACAATAGGACAAACCTCGGGCTTTTCGCTGTTCGCCGGCGCCGCATTCACCTGGGATCTCAATTCTGGTGAGCTATTCATGCCCGCCGGACTCATCAGCACAATCGGGATCCGATGGTCTCCGCTCATATTTTCCAGTTCGGGTTCACGCCTTGGCACAAGCTTCGAACTCAGATACAACCATCTTCTGGCGGAAAAAAATCAGCCCTGGAATTCCAGGGCTGACCAATACGCAAGCTTTACGCTTTCAGCAGGTTTTCGGGTTCGAACGCTGTACTGATCGAACCGGAAAAACCCTCATTCGTACTCAGGCTTCCAGAACCGGTACCTTTTTCTTTTCTCCCATGACATCCACTTCAAGAAGCTTATAGGCATGGGTCGGGCACTTCTGGACACAAACGCCGCAGGAGGTGCACTTGCTGTAATCCGTCACCGGTATGCCGTTCACCATCGTGATGCACTTTTCGGGGCAGGACTTTACGCAGATTTCGCACTTGATACAGCCGGTTTTACAGGTTTTCAGGACATTCGCCTTGATCACATTGCGGTTGGAGCACAGCACGATGGAGCCTTTTTTCTCTCTCGGCACCATGACGAACAATTTTTGCGGACATTCCTCAGCGCACATCCCGCAGCCGGTGCAATTGTCGTAATTCACATGCGGCAAGCCATCTTCGCCCATCACAAGCGCGTCAAATTTACAGACATTGACGCAGTCGCCAAAGCCCTGGCATCCCCAGGAGCAAGCCTTGACGCTTCCGGTGGAAAGCTTCGCCGCCCGGCAGGTCTGTACGCCGACGTACTCGCCCTTGGAAACCGCCACATCCTTTGTACCCTGGCAAAGAAGCACAGAAACTACATCCTCGCGGGCAGCGTCTACGCCCATGATTTTGGACACCGCTTCCGCCGTTGCTGAACCGCCGGCGGTACACTTGGTTGTCGGAGCCCGTCCTGTCGCGACGGCCTCAGCATACCCATCACAGCCAGGATAGCCGCATCCGCCGCAGTTGGCGCCAGGAAGTGCTTCGCGGACTTCATCAATCTTCGGATCACGCTCAACCTTGAACTTTTCGCGGAAAAAACCAAGCGCTGTTCCCAGGACAAAGGCTAATATTGCGGAAAACGCAATCGTTATCAAAACAATCGTTACCATTGTTATCCCCTATTTGATAAGTCCGGAAAAGCCCATGAACGCGACGCCGATCAGCGCAGTTGCGATAAAGAGAATCGGTGTACCCTGCAGGAATTTAGGAACCGGGCTCGACTTCATCCTGTCACGCAATCCAGCAAGCAGAACCATGGCCAGCAGATATCCAATCGAAACGCCTACCGCATAGACAATCGATTCGATAAAGGAATATTTGAAAGAAATATTCTCAAAGGTTACCGCGAGAATGGCACAGTTGGTCGTAATAAGCGGCAGGTAAATACCCATGGCGGCATAAAGTCCCGGGATGTTTTTCTTCAGATAGAATTCAACCAGCTGGACAAGGCTTGCGATGACCAGAATGAAAATGAGAATCTGCAGAAAGGTCAGCCCCAGCGGCACCAGAATGAAATGGTAGATCGGCCAGGTCGCGGCAGTAGCGAGAACCGTTACAAAGGTAACCGCGAACCCCATGCCGACGGACTGCCCGACATCGCTTGTCATCCCTATGTAGGAGCACAACGCCAGAAACCGCATGAGAACAACGTTATTGACCAGGACGGCTACCAGAAAAATCTTGATCAAGTCCATTATGCACGCTCCTTAGCTTTCTCGCTCTTCGCCATCCGGTTTTTAAGCCAGATATTGAATGAAGTGAGGAGACCAAACACCAGGAATCCTCCCGGCGGAAGGATGAAAAACAGAATCGGCTGGAAATTGCCTGGCATGACCTGGATTCCAGCGAAGGTGCCGTTACCGAGAATTTCCCGGAACGCCGCGATCGCCACTAAAACCCAGGTATATCCAATACCCATTCCCAGCGAATCAAATACGACGGGCAGAAAACTCTGCTTTGACGCAAAGGCTTCCACGCGCCCCATGATGATGCAGTTAACGACTATCAAGGGAATGAAGACGCCCATGCTTTTGGAAAGTTCAGGGAAATACGCCTTCATGACCAGGTCGACCATCGTGGTGAACGCCGCGATAATGATGATGAATATCGGGATTCGGGCCGAATTCGGTATGACTTTCCTGAACAATGAAATGACAATTTCCGAAAAGAGAAGAACAAAGGTCATTGCCAGCCCCATGCCTATCCCGTTCGAGACACTGCTCGTAACCGCCAGGGCCGAACAGAGACCAATCATGAGCATCAGCAGGGGGTTTTCGTAGATAATACCCTGTTTGAATGTTTTCCACAGGCTTTTCATCTCACTTGCCTCCCGTTGTTTCAGCCGAAGTGTCGGCTGTAACAGTTTCCAGCCATTCGGCGGCGGAATCGCCCGCGGTTTTAATAATCTTTGTCAGAGACTTCGATGTGATGGTCGATGCTGTTATGGCGATGACATCTTCTTTGACAGCAAAGGCGTCTGTCAGATATTTGCCTGTAAATTGCCCCGGGAATGTGACCTTCTCGGCTTTCTTGACAAAATAGCCGGGATTGTTGGCGTTCGCGCCGAGACCCGGTGTATCTTTCAGCTCAAGAACGCGGACTCCAGCAATACTTCTTTGCAGGGTAATACCGACCAGCAAGGTCGCCTGTCCTCCATAGCTGGGACCGGCAGCCTTGACCGCCACGCCAATCGGAGCGTTTTCACCTTTTACCAGCACCGCATTGAGAAACTTGATATTTGCGTCTTTTGAAACGAGTTTATCGGTGACGTCTTCAAAATTGACCGCCTCGGGAAAAATTTCCTTGAGTGAGGCAGTCAACGCTATCTGATCCTGCGCCTCAATCTGCGGTTTGGTTATCGCGTACACAACCGCAAGGCTCGCGCAGGCAGCCGCGGCAAAAATAGCAAGAACAAGACCGAGTTTGGCAATGCCTTTCATTTCACTGCCTCCTTGGTGGGTTTGGCCGGTTTGACTGGCGGCACAAAACCGTATTTTTTCACCCGCATCTTGTTCAGGAATGGTGTCGCAAGGTTCATGATGAGAATCGCGTAGGTTACGCCTTCCGGGAATCCGCCGAATTTTCTGATGATGACAGTCAAAAGCCCAATTCCAACGCCGAAAACTGCCTGGCCCGCCGGTGTCAACGGCCGTGTCGCATAATCAGTCGCCATGAAAAATGCGCCAAAAACCACGCCGCCCGTCAGAATGTTGAAAATCGGGTCCATGCCGAGCAGCCAGGAGAAAAGAAACGCAGATCCGATGACGGAAACCGGAACGATCCACTGGATTACACCGAGCGCAAGAAGGAAAAGTCCGCCGATCAGCACCAGGAGAATAGAGCTTTCTCCCAGCGAGCCTGAGCGATAGCCCATAAAGAGCTGCCGGTACAGACTGCCGATATCAGAAGCGCCAAAGTACGTGGCGACATCCGTTAGCGCGGCTCCTTGTCTCACCAGAGCCAGCGGCGTAGCCGTGCTGGTCGCGTCAGCGAGCCCCAGACCGTGCGGCATGGTCCAGGTTGTGATAGCTGCCGGGAAACTCATGAGAAGGAAGGCTCGTCCCGTCAGCGCCGGATTAAAGGGGTTAGCTCCAAGGCCGCCGAAAAATTCCTTCGCGACAACGATCGCGAAAAACGCGCCCATCGCACCCATCCACAGCGGAGTCTTGGGCGGCAGAATCAAGGCCAGCAGCAAACCGGTTACGATTGCGGAAAAGTCCCCAATCGTCGTTTTAGCCTTGATCAGCTTGCGGAACAGGTACTCGCTGGCCACTGCGGAGAGCACTGTCACCAGAATCAGCGCGAGCGCCTGGAACCCGTAGAGATAGACACCATACACGCTGGCAGGTATCAGCGCGATAATGACTGAAAGCATCATGCGCGGCGTGTTGATCGGGGTAAATGAATGGGGGCTTGATGAAAGCAACATGCCTTTAGCGGGCATTCTGGGCCTCCTTTTGCTTGATTGTTCTCAGAATCTGCTTGCCGACCCTGAATTTCTGAACCAGATGGCGGTGGGCTGGGCAGACAAAGGAGCAGCTGCCGCACTCGATGCAATCCAGAAGTCCGATTTTTTCGGCTTCTTTGTAATCGCCCGTTTCAACCGATACGGCCAAAAGCGCGGGAGAAATCCTGATCGGGCATGCCCGCATACAGCGCCCGCACCGGATGCATGTTTCTTCTTCGTAATGAACCGCTTCTTCCGCATTCATGAAAAGAACACCGGAAGTGTTTTTCTGGACAGGGATTGAGTAGTTGGGAACAGCGACGCCCATCATAGGGCCGCCATAGATGATCCGCCGCAGCGCTTCATCATCGACAGCAGTCAATCCTGCCGCGATAATATCAGCCACCGGAGTCCCGATCGGCGCAATCACATTCGCCGGCTTGGTGCACGCCCCGCCGGTAATGGTTAGGCCGCGCTCAATCAGCGGCTTGCCGTCGCGGAAAGCTTCCACCATCGCGCAGAGGGTTCCGATATTCTGGACAACACAGCCGACATCCATCGGAAGCCCGCCTGACGGAACTTCCTTCCCGGTTAAGGCAGTAATGAGCATTTTCTCGCCGCCCTGCGGATACTTGGTTTTCAGCAGCTGAACCCTGATTTTCATGCCCGCCCGCGTTCTCGGGCTGGAAGCGATGGCTTTTTCCAGAAGCGGAATGGCATGCATCTTGTTCTCTTCAACCGCGATGATACCTTCCGGCGCGTTGACAATCTTCATCGTAATCGCGACACCTTCAACCACATCTTCCGGGCGCTCGATCATGGTACGCTCATCGATAGTCAGGTATGGTTCGCACTCCGCACCGTTCGCGATGACATAGCTGATCGGTTTGGAAGGAGCGAGCTTGACATGCGTCGGGAAGCCCGCGCCGCCCATACCAACAATTCCGGCCGCACGGATTCTCGCCAATGCTTCTTCCTTGGAGCAGGTAAAAGGATCCAGCGGCGGCATGAAATCATCAGAACTCTCAACAACGCCATCAACGGGTTCCGGCTGTTTGGCTTCAATGATGATACAGGGACCATCAAGATTGTTGGACTGGGTCCTCGGTTCGATTTTCTTGACGACACCGGCCAGGGACGCATGAACCGGAACAGTCATCCGTCCGTCCGCATCCGCTATTTTCTGTCCGCGCTTTACATAGTCGCCAACCTTAACCAAGGGCTGGAGCGGAGCTCCAAAATGCTGGTTAACAGGAATGACAACCTGTTTTACATCACGCAGACGTTCGACCGCCAGACCGCTCGAGCGGTCTTTTTTCTCGGGCGGATGTGCACCGCCTCTAAAGGTCTTTGCTGTCATGGCGGAAAAGTTCTCCTTTGCAGGTATGAACCGCTTTCGTACGTGCTCCACAATTATCTGCAGAATGAGCACGATGAATGGGTGGGATATTGGTGAATACTAACCCGATATTCTGAAAACGGTCAAGCATTAGAATAAATAATTCTTTATATTGTCAATGATAAACCGTCTTATATGGATATTTAATTATCTAATCGAATTAATAAAAAAGGCCGGCGCTTTTATTATCAGCCGGCCTTGCAAGTTTCCTTTATGTAATCAACAGAAATTGCCTGTCCCCGCTATTTTCTGCCCCGGAAGGTGACGCGGACTTGTTTGTAAAGCCCCTCGCCTTCGCTCTTGGTTTCGATATCGACAATGTCATTGAGCGTCGTATGTATGATTCTGCGCTCAAAGGGGTTCATCGGTTCAAGCAGAATCGAGCGGCCGGTTCTTCTGACCTGCTCCGCAGACTCATAGGCGATCCTGACGAGGGATTCTTCCCGCCTGACACGATAGTTTTCAGAATCCAGAATAATTTTCAGGTCATCGCGGCCCAAATTTCCGGCATAAACATTCGCGAGCAGCTGAAGCGCGTCAATGTTTTTGCCCTTTTTCCCAATAACCATGGCCGTGTTTTCAGTCTCGATCTTGAGACCAAGCTTTTTCTCTTCCCGGAAAAGGACCGTCACCTTGGCAGGATATCCCATTCTGGTTACCACTTCGGATGTCCACTCAATCATTTTCCGTTCAAACTCGTCATTTGGCAAAAGCGGCTTGTCAGACACAGCTTTTTCGCGGCGTGCAGGCTGGTCGGGAACTTCGCTTTCAGCCTCCCCGTCGAGACCAGCGGCTGAATCAGGCTCGCCTGCCATGGTTCCCGGCGAACCAGCGGAATCCCTGACATGAACCCTTATTTTTACTTTTCCCTTTTTGAAAAGTCCGCCAGCCTGGCTCTCCACAATTTCAACATCGAACTCATCGGTTTCCAGGCCAAGCTCCGCGGCAGCCATTTCAATGGCTTCCCGTTCAGTCTTGCCTTCAAATTCGTATATCATTTCTCTAGCTCCTAGAAAGAATTTTTCACTGCTTTTTGCCTGATTTCGGCTTATCGCCCGGTTTGCCCGGCTTGGAAGTATCAGCTCCTGCCTCTTTTGCCTTGTCTTCGAGCCACTTGGTCACTTTCTGGCTGAAACCTTCCTGCGGTCCGTTGCGCACGGTCGTTTTTCCTGCGTTTTTCATGGACTGCCCATTGCCGGATTTGGCATTTCCAGCCGCCGCGGTCCCCGTACTGCCGTTCCCCGCTTCAGCCAGCGCCAGCTTATGCTTTTTCAGCATGTCATTGATGACAACCTGCTGAACAATTGTGAGGACGTTGCTGACAATCCAGTAAATGAGCAAGCCTGACGGCACATCGTACAGGATGAAGAAGAACATGATAGGCATACCGTACATCATCAGCTTCATCTGGCTGGCATTCTGACCGCTTTGCGGGGTCTGGGTGAACTTGCCATACAAAAGCTGACTTGCAAGATAAATGATGGGCAAAGCCCTTAAATCGCTCCAGCCAAGGAGTGGAAGCCTGAAACTGCCAAAATTGAGGATGCTTTCCGGCAGCGAGAGGTCGCTGATCCATCCGGGAATAAACGAAGCACCCCGTAAATCAAAATGATTGTTAAAAAGGCTGTACATGGCGATAAAAAGCGGGAACTGGATCAGCATGGGCAGACAACCGGACATGGGGTTGTAGTTTTCACGCTTGTAAAATTCCGCCATCTCCTGATTCAGCTTCTGCGGGTTCGATTTGTACTTGGCCTGCAGTTCAGCGACCTTCGGCTGCAGTTCCTGCATTTTTGCCGTGGAAATTGAACCTTTCTTGGTCAGCGGGAAGAAAATGATCTTGATGACGATCGTCACCAGAATGATAGCAATGCCATAATTCGGGATAATCTTATAGAAGATATTCAGCATGAACTTCAGGATCGCCTCGAGCCAGCCTAAAATATTCGACCGTTCTGTCGCGTCCTCAAGCTTCATGGAAGCCAGACCGAAGGAATTTTTGTCGGAATATTCATATTTTGCCAGTTCTGTTGAGGTTTTCGGCCCGAAATAGAAGTAATAGGTGTCCGTCTGCACTGAAGCAGTGATGGCAGGCCGAGAAATGAACATCGTATTTGTCTGATTGATGTCCGGATCCTGTCCCTGATAGAAGCTGAATGTCGCGAACGGAGCCTGCGGAATGCCAATAAAAGCGAAGTACTTCCCGGCCATAGCAGCCCAGCTTGGCTGTTCCTTGATAACCTGCATGGTATTCGGCTTCGGCATTTCAATCTTTTTCTTACCGTTCACTTCCATTATATATTTGCGGTAATCAGCGTTCTTGGGCAGCTGGTCGAACCGCGGTCCGATCTGCGGTCCCATCTGCAAGGTGTAGGCAACGCCATTCGCATTCAGCGGAACAGCCTTGTTTGTCGAATTTTCCAGGGTAACTGCCAGTCCGAACATGTATTCATCATCTCTGAACGAGTACACCTTCTTGTAAGTAAAGGGTACCAGCTCATCGGAATCGGCTGATTTGGCCATGAATGTTCTAGTAAACGCGATGGTACGTCGTTCAGCATCGAGCCACTCAGCCTTCATAAAATCGGAAATGACCGGCGCGTCAGCTCCGCCGAAAGACAGCGACAACCCCTTTGCCCCCGAAGCTCCCGGGACAATCAGGTCGACAAAGTCCTTGTTATCTTTGTGTTTTTTCAGCTTGAGCGAAACAATATCGCCTCCCGCGTTGGTCAGTTCGACCTTCAGGAGGTTTGTTTCGATCTTGTAAGTAGCCTGGGCGACCGGTGCGGGCTCCGCTGTCTGCGCGGAAATGGCTGGCACAGCTGCCGGCTGGACGCTCGACTGGGGCGCTGCGACTGGCTGGCTTTCAGTAGTCTGGGTTGTCTGAACCGGCTGAGTCTGCTGGACAGGCGGAAACAGTGCATTCTGCACCATAAAACCGACGCCGACAATCAGGGTGGAAAGGACAACCGCGATTATTGTTCTTCTGCTTTCTTCTTTGGATTCTGTTCCGGGTGTAAATATACTCATGGTACTGGATCAAAGCCTCCTGGGTTTCCTGGATGACAGCGTAAAATCCTTTTTACTGAGAGAACTCCGCCTTTGATTGGACCATATTTCGAAATAGCCTCGAAAGAATATGCCGAGCAGGTAGGATAAAACCTGCATGAAGGCGGGAAAAGCGGAGAAATGGCGACTTGATAGATTTTAATAATGAGGAGAAAGGGAAAAGAAACGATGGTTTTCAGCAGTTTCATCGAAACAAGCCTGCCTTACGGAGGAGAAAAAGCATGTTTGACCGGACTTCCTCAAAACCGACCGTGTCCGGATACAGAACAAAGGCAAGATCGTAACCTTGCACGACACTTGCCTTGTTCAGGCGCCAGACTTCGCGGGCCACCCTCTTGGCTCGATTTCTCTCTACCGAGCCGCGAAATGACCGTACAGGAACAAAAACTGCCCGGTTTTTGCCAAGAGCGTTCTTCGCGATTCGCAAAGCCATCCCCTTGCAAGAAAACCGGGCGCCAGTGCGGAATAACCGGTCGATGTCTGATTTTTCCCGGAGCTTTTCCGCTTTCGGGAAACCCAATTCATGCCTTTTCAGGACCAATCCGTCAATATTTCTTGTTTTCGTCTGCGACGCTCAGCTTGAGCCGGCCTTTTGCTCTTCTTCTCTTCAGTACCAGGCGTCCGCCCTTGGTACTCATGCGGGCGCGGAAGCCGAATTTCCGGTTTCTCTTGGTCTTGCTGGGTTGGTAGGTGCGCTTCATGGCATCTTGCTCCTTATTTTATGAGCGACGGCGCAGATGGCGCCGCTGCGCAACTGGCGCTGCGGTGTACCTGACGCCGGTCTTTTCAAATTAACGCGCAAGCATAACTCGCGCAGGTGCGTGAGTATAAATCCTTGGCAGGTATTTGGTCAATCGCTTATCAACAGGTTCGGGTCAGCGTTTCTCGATATTTTTCCGGATATGGTCAAATTTTTTCAATAAAAAGCCAGGAAGCTTGGATTTTTCCTCAGATTTTCCTGCTGATTCTCCCTCTGATCTTTCAGGCTGAGCGGTCTCATGCAGCGGTTCCGCTTCATGTTGCATTTGAGCGGCCTGGCTTTCCGGCTCCGCTTGCTCCGAGTTGCCCGAAGAAGCAGGCAGATTGGGACTATGCCCAGCTTTCGGCGCATCCACAACCGCTGTCCGCTTGTCACCCTCTCCATAACCGATTCTGAAGGCAAGGCCGTGAATATCCAGCTCCGGATAACGCTTCATGATTTCTCCCAGAATCCGCTCCTGCTTGAGCTGAAGAAGCTGAATCCAGCCCGAATGATCTGTCTCAATCAGGAGCACGCCATGGCGAATGTCAGAAGGTCTGGAATGGTCAGCAAGCCTGTCACCCACGATGGATCGCCACGATCTCGAAAATTGAGCATATTGCTCGCCCCGCTGAAGCGTCTTTTCGTCAAAAAACGCTGAAAGCAGCTGTGAAACTGACTTAGCCCTCGAATCGTCCATGATTCACCCTGTAAACAAGCGTATCGCCGCTCGCGTATTCCGTCCATGGCTCGCCCGGCAGAAATGTAAAAAATGCCTGGGCACCTTCGTGTTCTCCCGGTAAAAGCTCCAAAAAACGCCGACGCTTCCCGACATCCAGCTCTAAAAGAACATCATCGAGCAAAAGAACGGGCCATTGGCGTTTTCCAGTCTGCGCCGCCGCCGTCTCTGCATAAACAATCGCCTCCACAACCCGGAGCACCAGCGAAACAAGCCTGAGCTGACCCGTGGATGCCGTATCGGTAAAACTCTCGCCTCCGCAGACAAAATTCCACCGGTCACGATGCGGCCCGCTTCTGGTCGTGCCCTGGATTATTTCGATATCTCTTTTTGATTCAACAAATTGCAGTATCTCTTCAAAGCCGGCGCCCTGCGACCAGTTAGGTTTGTATTCGAGTTCCACCGGCTTTCCAAGCTGGGAAACATGTTCATAAAGCTGAGGAAACTGCTGTTGGAAGCGGGAAAAAATGATTTCGCGAATCGCCATCAACTCCCGTCCGTACCTGACAAACTGCGGATCCAGTACTTCCAGCAGATCATAGGCGCTTTCCTTCAATGCTGCGTTTCGCTGTTTGAGAACGCGCCTGTAAGCGCGCAAAATATCGATGTAATCGAGTGAAATCATTCCAGCGCACTGGTCAAAGAAAAACCGCCGCAGCTCCGGCTCCCCTGCCGCAAAGGAAAAGTCCTCATGGCAGAAAACAACCGAAGGGTTATGCCCCACCAGTTCCTTGCGGTCTCTGACAGGCTTGCCATTCAGGTGTATATCCTTGACCGAGTTCTGGACTGAAACTTCTATTTCATCTTCTAATATAGAATTATTATTCCAATATCCTTTAAGGCCAAACCCTTTTGCGCCGTTGGCTGGAATCTGGGAATCCACCTGGCCCCTGAACGATCCGCCGAATGAGAGATAGTACAGGGCTTCCAGGAGATTGGTTTTGCCCTGACCGTTTTCACCAATCAGAAAAACCCGGTCAGCGGCAGTATTTATTTCCGCATCTTCGAGGTTGCGATAAGATACAAGCCTGATTCGGGAAAAAGACATCAGTCAATCTGCATCGGCATCACGATATGGAAGTAATCTCCGGCTGGCTCGGGGCGCAGGGTTATGGCGCGCGAAGGATCATTGAACTCAACCGCGAGATTGCCTTCATCAAGAACCCTCAATGGCTCTTCAATATATTTATAGTTGAGAGCAATAGTTACGTCATCACCATCATAATCGCAGGCAATTTCCTCCCTGGCAGCACCAATGTCGGTTTCCTCAGATGAAAGGACCAGACTGCCATTTGAAAGTGTAAAAAATGTCCGGTTGGATTTTTGTTCCACAAAAATGGAAACACGCTTGAGTGCCTCGAGAAGATCGCTTTTTGCCACTTTAAAGACGAGTTTCTGGTTCTGCGGGATGACTTTCTGATAATTCGGGAACTGGCCTTCAATCAGAACGCTTGAAACTTCATAGGCATTAAACCGGAAGAAAATGCTTTTTTCAGTAATCGCGATGGAAATGAGTCCTTCGTCCGACATTCGCTTGTTAATCAGCGACAAAGCCTTGGTCGGAATGATAACCGGCTTGAAATCAGGAACTTCATCAGCGATGCTGTTTTTAATAAACGCAAGCCGTCTTCCGTCAGTCGCGACCATAATCAGGTCGCCTTCAGCACTCTTTTCCATGAAAACACCGTTCATGAAATATCGAGTTTCATCAGTTGAAACAGAAAACAGGGTTTGACCTATCATCTTGCGGAATTCGCGGGCCTGAATTTCAAAAAAGCGTTCATCTTCCGCGCGGGGAATTTCAGGAAATTTTTCGCCTGACAATGTTCTGAGCTGGAAACGAATCTTTTTGGATGTCGGCTTGAGCGTAACTCGGTTTTCATCCTGCTCAACAACAATATCGCCATCGGGAAGGGAGGCTAGAATTCCGGCCAGCTTATCGCAAAAAACGGTCAGGCTGCCTGGAACAACATCGACAACAGGAATGGATGTCTGAAAACTCACCTTTACATCAGTTGCCTTTATATATAAACGTGATTCAACTGCTTCCAAGTAAACATTGGACATGATGGAAAGCGCATTTTTAGAAGCTATGACTTCCTGAGCGAAAGAAATTTCTCTCAGCAAACTGGTTTTATCACAGGTGAATTTCATCAAGTCCCCCTCATCAAACGATAATACCCTAATTTTACCAGAATTATTGCAATATTGGAATAGCGCAAAGTTTTTTTGCACAACTCTTATTATCTCTTATTTAGATATATAAGAAGAGTAGTAATAGTAGTAGAGATCCAAAATATGTGGAAAAGCTATTTAATTCTATATTTCAGTAGTAAATAAAACCTGTTGAAAACTTGTTGAAATCATGTGCTTTTTTTCCACAGTTTCCACAGGCTCCGGAGTTTTCCACAGCACAGCGGTACTTATGAACAGCTTATCCTGAGGTTTTCAGCTCGATTCATGTTCACGCGCATCGCGCAAAAGACGCTGCAATGAAGCATCAAAAGAAGGGTCGAATTTGGCCATCTGCTCGATTTTCTGACACGAATGCATGACGGTCGTGTGATCTCTTCCTCCAAATTCCACGCCGATTTCGGTTGTCGAATATTCGGTGACTTCCCGGATGACATACATGGCGACCTGGCGCGCCAGGGCGATGTTCTTGCTCCGTTTTTTCCCTTTCAGGTCTGAGAGCGAAAGCTTGTAAAAGTCGGCCACCATTCTAATGATCGAATCCACCGTTATTGCTGAATGTTTTTTTGTGTTGAATAATTCCTTCAGCAGATTTCTCGCAATATCGACGGTCAGATCCTTGTGAACCAGCTCCGCATAGGCTATCAGCTTGGTAAGGCTTCCCTCCAGATCCCGGACATTCGAAGAAACATTGCTGGCAATCAGGTCGATGACGTCCTCGGCGACCGCAACGGTCCTGTTTCCCTGCAGCATTTTTTGCTTCAGGATGGCGACGCGGGTTTCATACATGGGCGGCTGAACATCGACAACAAGACCTTTATCAAACCTGCTCTTCAGGCGGTCGGAAAAATCCTTGAGTTCCTTGACGTGGCGGTCAAGGGTAAAAACCATCTGCCGCTCTGAGTCGTAAAGGGCGTTAAAGGTGTAGAAAAGCTCTTCCTGGACACCGGGTTTGTTCTGGAAAAAGTGGATATCGTCAATCAGAAGCACATCAGCGCTTCGGTATTTGTTTTTAAATTCCTGGGAAGAGCGGTCGTGGATCATCTGGATGAATTCATTGGTAAATTCTTCAGCAGTAATGCAGATAATCTTTTTTTCCGGGAAGTTTTCATAGATCGAATTGCCAATAGCGTGCATCAGATGCGTTTTTCCAAGGCCGACGCCGCCATAAATGAGCAAGGGGTTATAGGTTCGAGCTGGATTTTTTGCCACAGCTTCAGAGGCGTTATAGGTAAAACGGTTGTTCTCGCCCACGATAAAGTTCTCGAAGCGATAGTTCGGTCTGAGGCTGGTATGTTTTCTGGGTTCAGTCGAAGCAATGCTGGCCGGAGTGGAAGATTTTTCCCTGCTATGAGAAGGAGAATCGAAAAAAATGGCTTTAGATGGGGCTGGATCGGATTTATTGAGTTGTCCGTTTTTTTCTGCCACATCAGTGCCTGAAGAAGGTGCTGGGTCGCGCTCCGCCGTGTCCTGACCGCCGGCAATATCTGGCTTAAAGGCGCGGACCACAAGTTTGAGATCAAGTTCGGTCAGAGACTTGAGAACATTGAGCATGTAGGGAATGTATTTTCGAGAAAATTGATCCCGCAGAAATGTGTTGGGCGCTCTGACGGTCATTTCGCCGTTTTCAAGTTTCTCGTAGGAGAGTCTGAACCACATGAGGAATTCCTGTTCTGATATATCTTTTTTCGCCTGGTTGAGTGCTTCTTCCCATATTGCTGAACCGTCAAATGTATCCATGAAGTCCCCGAAATCCTCAAATATTCAACAACCTATCCACAGGTTTTCCACAATTTGTATTTATATCTGTATGCGCACTTTGGTCTCTTTGGCAAGCCCCGAATGACGAAAAAGCAGGAAAAATTTCGCAAGTTGTATAGCAAACACGATTTTAACAATTCTAAATATATATAATACAATAAAATATTAAAATGAGCCGAGTTGTGCGGCATAAATAATCGCGTTTTCCGATTTTACCTGGTTTTGCTATCCACTGGAAATGAACAGGTTTGGCACAAATTATACACAAGTTATCCACAACCCGTGTATAATTTTTTTAACAATCCTTGTCGCCTCGGTGTGTGCTTTACTCTAAAGCTGTAAAAGGATATAATGTTTCTGTTCAGGGCTGCGGGTTTTGACATCGTCATAAAGTACAAAGCCATCTCTGCAACAACATTTTTTTCCATCCAGGACAGGTATGGATTCGAACTACTCGGCAAATACGATTCAAGTATTGAAAGGCCTTGAGGCGGTTAGAAAGCGCCCGGGCATGTATATCGGCTCAACCGGCATAGACGGGCTTCATCACCTCGTCTATGAGGTTGTGGATAACTCGATTGACGAAGCGCTTGCTGGCTATTGCACCGACGTCCTGGTTGTCCTTGAACGGAATGATATCGTTCGGGTAGAGGACAATGGGCGCGGTATACCCGTGGATGTGCATCCTACGGAAGGCATTTCCGCCTTGGAACTGGTTATGACACGTCTGCACGCGGGCGGCAAGTTCGACAAAAAAAACTATAAGGTGTCGGGCGGTCTTCACGGTGTCGGCGTATCTGTCGTCAATGCCTTGTCTTCATGGATGGAAGTCCAGGTTCATCTTGACGGCAAGTTGTATTTTCAGAAATATCAGGAAGGCATTCCCGTTGACCCGGTCGCGGAAATCGGCATTACCGACCGCCGCGGTACAGTGGTGCGTTTCAAAGCCGACCCGACGATATTTGAAGAAACTGTCTACAGCTATGATGTTCTTTCAAATCGGCTTCGCGAATTGGCCTTCCTCAACAAGGGTGTCAAAATCATTTTGGTTGATGAACGGCTCAGTACGCCTAAAAGCATTGAATTCAAGTTCGAGGGCGGGCTGCGGCAATTCATCGAGCACCTCAATAAAAACAAGAATGTTTTGCACAAAGATGTTGTCTACTTCCATGGGACTCGCGATGATGTCGAAATAGAAGTCGGCCTGCAGTATAACGATAGTTTCAACGAAATCGTCTTTTCCTATGTCAACGGTATCAATACGAGGGAAGGCGGGACACATCTGACCGGCTTCCGGGCAGCGCTTTCCAGAACGGTGAACGAATTTTTTAAAAAATCGAAATATGTCAAGAAGCTTGATGAAACATTGTCAATTGACGATGTTTCGGAGGGTCTGACAGCGGTTTTGTCGGTCAAGGTCATGGAACCGCAGTTTGAAGGCCAGACCAAGGGAAAATTGGGAAACAGCGAGGTCAAGGGCATTGTTGACGGGTTCTGTTCGGATCAGCTGGATTTGTACTTCCAGAAATATCCGGAAATTGTCAACGCCATTCTGGAAAAATGCGTTCTCGCGGCCAAGGCTAGGATTGCAGCACGGCAGGCACGGGAGCTTACCCGTCGGAAAAATCTCCTCGATAGCGCGAGTTTGCCGGGGAAGCTGGCGGATTGCCAGGAAAAAGACCCAACCAAGTGCGAAATTTTCATTGTCGAGGGTGATTCGGCAGGCGGTTCCGCCAAAATGGGCAGAAATCGCGTGTATCAGGCTATTTTGCCGCTCTGGGGGAAAATGCTGAATGTCGAAAAGACCCGAATCGACAAGGTTATCGGCAACGACAAGCTTCAGCCGATCATTGCCAGTCTCGGTGCGGGCATCGGCAATGAATTCGATGTGAGCAAGCTGCGGTATCACAAGGTTATCATCATGGCTGATGCTGATGTTGACGGCTCGCACATACGGACGCTCCTGCTGACCTTCTTTTTCCGCTACATGACTCCGCTTATTGAAAAGGGGCATGTCTATCTCGCTATGCCTCCGCTCTATAAAATATCGTGGGATAAAGAAATACGATATGCTTACGATGATGAGGAGAAAGACAGGATACTTTCAGGTGTTGAAAAAGATCCTTCAAAGATTGCAGTCCAGCGATACAAAGGTCTTGGTGAAATGAACCCTGAACAGCTTTGGGAAACAACGATGGATCCTGAGCGTCGCAATATCATTCAGATTTCCATGGATGACGCTGTTCTGGCTGACCAGATGTTCACAACCCTGATGGGCGAACAGGTTGAGCCGCGGCGGCAGTTTATTGAGGAGAATGCGCTGGCAGTCTCCAACCTCGATATTTAGGAACTACGGTCATGGCAGAACCAGGCAAAATCATACATGTACCCATTGAAGACGAAGTCAAGACCGACTATCTGACCTATGCCATGTCGGTTATCGTGGCACGCGCACTCCCTGATGTCCGGGACGGGCTCAAGCCGGTGCATCGGCGTCTGCTGTTCGCCATGGAAGAGCTGGGTCTGCGCAATAATGCATCAACCAAGAAAAGCGCTCGAATTACCGGTGATGCGATGGGAAAATACCATCCGCATGGCGACCTTTCCTTGTACGACGCCTTGGTTCGAATGGCACAGGATTTTTCGCTTCGTTATCCGCTGGTTTATGGGCAGGGGAATTTTGGTTCTATTGACGGCGATCCCCCTGCAGCCAGCCGATATACTGAAGCCAAGCTTTCACGGTTTGGCGAAGAAATGCTCGCCGACCTGGACAAGGAAACCGTAGATTTCATTCCCAACTACGACGAATCTCTCAAAGAACCCAGTGTCCTGCCATCAGCGTTTCCAAACCTGATTGTCAACGGCTCGTCGGGCATCGCAGTCGGTATGGCCACCAACATGGCACCGCATAATCTTGTCGAGGTCGCCGAGGCAATCGCTGCCTATATAGAAAACCCAGACATCGATATCGATGGTTTAATGCGTTTCATCAAGGGTCCCGATTTCCCAACGGGCGGCATCATCTATGGCCGCTCCGGCATCCGAGACGCTTATGAAACGGGCAGGGGAAAGGTCATTGTCCGCGGCAAGTTTATTCTAGAGACCTTGAAAAGCGGCAAAGAGCAGATTGTTTTTACCGAAATTCCCTACGCGCTGAATAAAACCACGCTAATTACGCGAATCGCGGATTTGGTGCGTGATAAGGTGCTGGAAGGTGTGTCGGATCTGCGCGATGAAAGCGATCGTGAGGGGTTGCGCATCGTTCTCGAGCTGAAAAAAGGCGCAATTCCCAAGCTGGTTCTGAACCGGCTGTTTACCCACACACCGCTGCAGTCAACGTTCGGCATCATCAATCTGGCACTGGTTAAAGGTAGACCTAAGTGTTTATCCTTAAAAGAATTAATACATTATTTTGTAAAGCATCGATTTGATGTTATAACCCGGCGGTCGCAGTTTGAATTGCGGAAGGCTGAAGAGCGGGCGCATATTTTGCGCGGCTTGGTAATCGCTCTGCAGAATATCGATGAAGTAGTGGCTATCATCAAGGCCAGCAAGAATGTCGAGATCGCAAGGACGGCACTGGAAAAGCGGTTTGAACTGTCGCAGGCGCAGGCGCAGGCGATTATTGATATGCGTCTCGGCCGGCTGACCAGCCTTGAGACTGAAAAGCTCATGGCCGAATTGAATGAAATCGAAGCACGGATTGCATATCTCAAGGAACTGCTTGCCAACGATGCCAGGATTCTCGATGTTGTTAAAACAGAAACGCTTGATATAGCAAAGAAATACGGTGATAACCGGAGAACTGAGATCGTTGCCAACAATGTCGAGCAGATCAATATCGAAGACCTGATAAAGCCGGAAGAGATGGCAATTCTGATTTCCAACAAGGGTTTTATCAAGCGGGTTTCGGTGCATCTGTACCGCTCGCAGGGCCGCGGCGGGAAAGGTTCAAACTCAGCCAGCCTGATTGAAGACGATTTTGTTGAACAGCTGTTTATTGCCAATACCCATGATTATCTCATGTTCATTTCAAGCGCGGGCAAGGCATACTGGCTGAAAGTACATGAAATTCCTGAATCAAGCCGACAGGCACGCGGCGCGCATATCAAGAGCCTGCTTGCCATCTCGCCGAATGAGGAAATATCAGCGGTTATCGACTTCAAAGAGTTCTCTGATACGCAGTTCCTGCTGATGGGCACTTTAAAAGGCGTTGTCAAGAAGGTTGCAACGCGGGATTTTGTGAATGCAAAAACACGCGGTATCATCGCAATCCATCTGGACGAGGGGGATGAACTGGTTTCTGCCTGTCTGACCGGCGGCTCTGACCAGGTTGTTCTGATTACCCGAAAAGGCCAGGCATTGAGAATTCATGAAGAGCAGGTTCGTGAGATGGGTAGGGCTTCCCGCGGCGTCCGCGGCATCATGCTGGCGGAAGATGATGAATTGACAGCCATGCTTCGTGTCAATGACGAAGAAACCATGCTGTTGGTAACCGCAAATGGCTATGGCAAACGCGTCGCTTATGATAATTTCAATCCGCATGGACGAGGAACACGAGGTCAGATGATTTATGTTCCCGATGATGTCTCGAGCGAAGTTATCGGCGCCATTTCGGTCAGCAGTGATGATGAAATCATGGTCATCACCTCGATGGGAAAGACCATCAAGATTGAAGCTGAATCCGTTCGGATTTTGGGCAAGAACGCCCGCGGTGTCCGCGTCGTGAATATTGATCCGCCGGATTATGTCATTGGGTTGGATAAAATTGTCCGGGAAGAAGGCAAGAAGCAGGCCGGGGATGAAACTCCAGATACTGAGCTCGATGGGGCGCCGGAAGATTCGATTGAAGCCCTGCCTGAGAATGAATCCTTAATCCTGCCCGTAGATACAGAAGACGGAGACAGTGGAAGCGCTGAAGACCCTACAGCCTCTGAAGAATCGGAACAGGAATAAGTTTTAGACAATTATAATGTTCGGAAAGTTAAGCTCTTTCAAACCCAGCTGGGTTTTGGAAGAGCTTTTTTATTGAGAAATGCGTTCTATAGTTTTATCTGCCCCGATTTTTGCATGTTATTTGACAAGAACCATACAATAAACTGCTGAAATTCTATAATCAATAATCACACAGATAAGGCTGTGTTTCACGTGAAACAAACCGTTGGTGTTGGTGAAAAATAAACTCTGCCAGTGCGGGCTCGTGCAGTCGTCATAGCTAAAGAGATTTTGGTTTTAGACTTAAGGCTGCAGCGGCAAAATCTGCGGCAGGCTGTGTTTCACGTGAAACATTCGAGAGATTTTGCTGAGCCGAAGATACGGAATAAAGGTTTGGCGCTTTTAAAACCCCGGACAGCCGAAAATAATAGTTGCAGTTACTTGCGGCGCCTCAAAACCGCCGCAAAATGCATCCATTTTTTTAGAACGCCTCAGCGCAGGTGAAAGACTTAAGATGAACGATCGAATGAATACTCGACAAAATCTATTAATACCCTGATGGCTTGAGTGTTAATATGGATAGAACTCATCGTTGCTTTTTCGAGTGCACCAAGAGCAGTTTTTGCATAGTCGATCATCATTGACCGCACCTTATCTTTAACAGCATATTTTTCAAGGAGAGAACGAACCCAAGCAACATCATCGGCGGTAATAGATTTATTGCCAAAAATTCGGGAAAATTCCCGCTGCTCTTCATTATTTAATGATTCATGCAGTAAAACCATAAAAGGTGTTTTTTTGCCTTCCCTGAGGTCTGAGCCGAGCGGCTTGCCAAGGGTCGCTTCGTCAGCGTATAGGCCGAGATGATCATCCTGCAATTGAAATACGATGCCTAGGTCGATCCCGAATTTTTCAAGCGGTGCCAAAATCTCTTTGTTGCCGTCAAGCGATGCCCCAGCCAGCAAGGGCAAGGCGATGGTGTAGCGGGCGGTCTTGTAGGTATAAACGTTGATAATTTCCTGCATGGATGGGAACGACGATGAAGTCCCCAGTTCGACATCCTGCATTTGTGCAAGACAGACTTTTGAAAGCTCATCAGAGAAGAGTTGGTTTAAATTGCGAGCATGGGATGGCAAAAGCTGCCAGGCAAGGAAATAGAAAAGATCGCCCGCACAGATGCCGAGGGCTTCTCCGAGTTTTTCTGCAGAAGATCTGCCAGCCTGGAGCGCCTTTTGCTCAAAAACTTTATGCATCGTCGGTTTACCTCGGCGGGTTGCGTCCCCATCCATGATGTCGTCATGAACCAGCAGGCCGGCCTGGAAAAGCTCTTGAGCCGCTGCGAGCTTTATAGCTTTTGCTGAAGAGAAGGATGCAAAATCCATATGCTTGCATAAGTCGTAACCAAGCATGGCCAAGGTGCCCCGGAGCATTTTCCCTGAGCTGGAATAGTCTTGGAAAAGCTGGAACAGCTCATCAGGGTTCCGAGCGGCTGGTCCCAATTCTTTCGCTTTTTGTTCAAGAAAGGTTTTTAACTCTGCCAGGATACGATTTCGGGATTCCGCGGCATACTCAGAAAATTTCATGCTTGTTCGGTTTCCTTTGTGACTTCTGTGTTTGATTGATTCAGTATACTCCAGGTTTTTAAAAAAAGACAGGATGAGCAAAAAAAAGCCGCACGCGATGGCGTACGGCAATTATGTATATATGTAGCAAAAACTTATGCTACATAAGCTTCTAGTTTTTCCATGATTTCAGGAACCGAAATCTTCTTGAGCGCCGCTTTTTCAATCTGGCGGATCCGTTCTTTGGTTAAATGCATTCTGTCGCCGATTTCTTTGAGGCTCATCGGCCTTTTGCCATTGATGCCAAAGCGGTACTCGATAACCTGCCGTTCCTTGAGGCTCAGGGTTTCAAGCACTTTGTTGATATCCTCTTTCAGATTAAGCTCGGTCGCATAGTTTTCCGGACTCTGATAGAGATCATTTTCAATAAAATCGCCGACCACGCTGGCGTTCCTTTCATCATAGACGGGGCTGTCCAGAGAGACGAGGTCGCGTGAAACAGCGACGATGTCTGCGACATGCTCAGGATCCATGTTCAGGTAAGAAGCAATTTCACGGATTTCCGCATCTTCGCTGTAGCCTTCAAAGCTTTTGCGAGCCTTTTCAATCTGAACGAGCTCATTTGCACGATTGAGCGGGAGTCGGATCATCCTGCTCTTTTCGCAGATAGCCTTGAGAATCGCCTGACGGATCCACCAGACCGCGTAGCTGATGAAATGGTAGCCTTTGGTGACGTCATAGCGTTCAATTGCGTTCATCAGACCGATGTTACCTTCGGAAATCAGGTCAATGAGCGGGAGCCCCTGATTCTGATATTTCTTGGCGACATTGACGACAAATCGAAGATTGGCTTTGACCAGCATGTCTTTGGCGTTTTTATCGCCCTGTGCGGCCTTGACTGCATATTCATTCTCCTGCTCGCGGGTCAAGAGCGGGATTTTGTTGATTTCTTTGAGATACTGGGAAAGTATATTTTCATCGTCATTGACATCGAATTCTGAAGAAGAAAGGTTCGTGGTTTTTTTCATGGCTTGAATCTCCTTTGCCCTTATATATAAGCAGATTCCATGCCAAGATAAAAATTAATTCGATTTGATTAAATATTTTCTATAATTCTATATTATATAATATTTTATGATATTGGATTCCGAGTCTGGCTGTATTGGCTGTCGGGTTTTTATCCCCAGCAATGGAGTCGGCTGTGTCATTATGAAATGGTGACAAAAAATTCGACCTGGAGTGTGTGGATTTGATACAATTCGAACGTAAAAACAAGAATTCCCTATAATTCTGTGACGCTTCTGACCCGCCCGCAACACTGGCTGTACGGAAGGCCGGATCCACAAGGGCATCGCTGGGAAGGATTGATTGAATTGGCGGCTGCCGATGTGAAAGCGACAACTGCGGATCGGCGATGCGGTGACGAAAAGCCAAACTCTGGAAAAGATGGCTTTATTTTCCGGAAGATCATGAGCTTCTCGCCGCATTCGCTATCAAGCAAAAGTCCTTGCGCCGTAATCTGCTTCCATGTGTCCATCAGGATTTTGAGAACCGTTTCGCGCTCGGCATAACTGGAGAACCTTTTCATTGGTTTTTTAACCAGGTATGCTGACATCTGAATGTTCATAAACGCATAAAAGTCATCGAGCTCGGGACTAGGCTGACGGGGCATGCCGTATTCGTTGATGGTTCTCAGGTAAAGCCGACGGGCAAATCCGCGGCGGCGAAGTTTTTGGGCGGAAGAAAGGCTTTTTATCGCAAGGTCACGTTTGTCGAGGCGCAAGAGGGCGACCGAAAGCCAGTATAAGGCTCTGGAAAGCTCATCATTGCAGGCAGGGGGAATTGAATCCACTGCTTCCCGCAGAATGACAAGCGCCTTATCAGGGCGGTGCCGTGCCAACTCTTGCAAACCTTGGTGCAAGAGCCATGTGGTGTCTTTCTTTCCGATTCTATTCATCATCGTTATAAAAATATAATAATTATAATGTTCCGGGGCAAGGCTGGCAGGGGTTTGATGAACCGCGGCGGCAGGCCATGAGAACTACCATGGAAGAGGGAGCCAGCGCGTACGATTTCTGATATGCCAATTCCTGGTACGGCGGGTCGAAGTGATAGCCGCCCTGGCCGGGAATGGCGGTATCGATAACAAGACGCCAGGGGATCTGGGCTGGGTGCGGCGGAATGATAAAAGCACAGGATTCTGAAGAACCGTTAAACATCAGATAAAAATCGCTGTCATCACAGCGGCTGAATTTGTCGGCTTCAGTACCGTCAATCCGCGCCGCCAGTGTCTGGTTGATCTTGGTCCAGTCCGGCGTATGACCGTGTTCATCAAACCAGGTGATGTCGGGCATTTCGTTTTCATCTGAATCTTCGCCGGTATAGAATTCCGGGCGTCTGAAGACGGGATGGTTTTTCCTGAAACGGATGAGCGAGCGGGTAAATTGGAACAGGTCGCGGTTTTTCTCAAGCAACGACCAGTCATACCAACTGATTTCGTTATCCTGGCAATAGGCGTTGTTGTTGCCGCGCTGGGTGCGGCCGATTTCATCGCCGCCCAGGAGCATGGGTGTTCCGATTGAGAGAAAAAGCGTTGAGAGGAAATTTCGCATCTGACGCGACCTGAGCGCCAGGATGCCGCTGTCGCTCGTCGGTCCTTCTGCGCCGTGATTGCGTGAAAAATTGAAGTCTATGCCGTCATGGTTATTTTCGCCGTTTTCCTCGTTGTGCTTTTTTTCATAGGAAACCAGGTCATGCAAGGTAAAGCCATCGTGGGCGGTGATAAAGTTGATGGAATGAAAGGGTTTGCGGCCGTCGCGGAGGTAAAGATCGCTGGAGCCGGTGATGCGGGTTGCGAGGTGCATGGCTGAGAAAGGCTCGCCGCGCCAGAATTTGCGGACGTCGTCGCGAAATTTATCGTTCCACTCTGCCCAGCGGCCGCCGGGAAAGGCGCCGACCTGGTATGCGCCGCCAGCGTCCCAGGCTTCGGCGATGATTTTAGTATCACGGAGCAAGGGATCCTCAGCGATTGACTCAATGACGGGCGGATTTTCCAGCAGCCTGCCGGATGCGTCGCGGCCCAGAATCGATCCAAGGTCGAAACGGAACCCATCAACATGCATATGGACAACCCAGTAACGCAGGCTTTCCCGGATTAAGGTTCGCATAACCGGGTGGTTGCAGTTGAGGGTGTTGCCGCAGCCGGAATAATTCTTGTAATAGCGCTTGTTGGTGTCCAGCATGTAGTAGATTGAATTGTCCAAGCCGCGGAAACTGAGAGTCGGCCCCAGCTCATTGCCCTCGGCTGTGTGATTGAAGACGACATCGAGAATAACTTCGATGCCGGCCTTGTGCAGTTCGCGAACCATGTATTTAAATTCGCGGACCGGGCGGGCGGGGTCTTCGGGGGGATGAAGCTCGCCATCCACATAGGCATAGGAAGCTTTCGGGGCGAAAAAAGCCAGCGGTGAATAGCCCCAGTAGTTTTTCAGCAATGCTCCGGTTATAGGATTGCGCCGGAAGCGCTCCAGTGAATCGAATTCGTGAATCGGGAGAAATTCGATACTGGTGATACCGAGATCCTTGAAGTAATCGATCATTTCGACAACGCCGCGGTAGGTTCCCGGATGCTGGACCTTGGAATTGTGACCTCTGGTGAGGCCGCGGAGATGGGTTTCGTAAATAATGCAGTCTTTCAGCGGATAATTGAGCGGGGCGTCGCCCTGCCAGTCGAAAGCGTCATTGACCACGACGCATTTTGGAAAATGAGAATCGTCTTGGACCGTGCAAAAAGACAGGTCCAGCGCGGGGTCGGCTGGATCATAGGCGAGGGCGCTTCCCAGATCCCAGGTGCCATCAGTCAGGGCTTTGGCATAGGGATCGACGAGTGCTCGGTGCTTGTTGAAGCGGTGTCCTTCTTCCGGCTTGAAAGGGCCGTCAGCGCGCCAGAGATAGAGGGTGCCTTCCGTGAGCCCGGGGATGAAACAATGCCAAATGTCGCCGGTTTTATTTTTTTTAGGATCGAGTGCAAGCTGAAAACGCGGTGTGCTGTCATTGAAATTTTCGTAGAGGCAGAGAAAAAGCTGGGTAGCGTGGCGTGAAAACACGGAAAAGTTGACACCTTCCCGATAAATAACGGCACCAGGCTCGATAGGGTTGCCTGGTGCCAATTCGATATGTTCAGGTAAGGTGCTCATCCCGAAGGATTATAGCAGGTTTATAGCTTTTTGAAAACAACAACAGCGTTTTGCCCGCCGAAACCCATTGAGTTTTTAATAAATGCTCTGACTGGCATGGAGATGGGCTTGTTCGGGACATAGTCGAGATCACATTCAGGGTCGGGGTTTTCAAGGTTGATGGTCGGGTGGATGTAATCTTCGTTCATGCCGAGAATGGAGGCGATGGATTCAATCGCGCCGGCGGCTCCGATGCAGTGGCCGATCATCGACTTCAAGCTGGAAATCTTGAGTTTGTATGCGTGGTCGCCGAAGGCGTGTTTGAGGGCTTTTGTTTCAATGGGGTCGTTGAGCGGGGTGGATGTGCCGTGGGCGCTGACATAATCGATGTCTTCCGGTTTGAGTCCGGCGTCCTTGATGGCAAGCGTCATGGCCCGGGCAACGCCGCGGCCTTCCGGGTCGGGGGCTGTGACATGATGGGCGTCGCAGGTTGCGGCAAAACCAGCCACTTCTGCGTAGATTTTTGCCCCGCGGGCTTTGGCGTGCTCATATTCTTCAAGAAGCAGAATTCCTGCGCCTTCCGCCATGACAAAACCGTCACGGTCTTTGTCAAAAGGCCGGGATGCTTTGTCGGGAGCATCATTGCGGGTTGAGAGCGCCTGGATGTTGATAAAACTGGCCATGCACATCCGTACAATGGACGCCTCGGCGCCGCCGGCGAAAATCATGTCCGCATAGCCGTTGCGGATGAGCCGCATTCCCTGGCCGATTGCGTCAGTGGCGGCAGCACAGGCAGTGACAATGGTTTGGCAGGGGCCGGTCAGGCTGAGGGTCATGGCAATCTGGCCGGGACCGAAGTTGGCAAGACCCTTTGCGACAGTAAGAGGAGGAACGCGGCCGGGGCCTCGTTCGATAAGGCGCGCAACAGCGTCTTCGATACTCTGGGAACCGCCTTGACCGGTTCCCAGGCAAACGCCTGTCCGCTCTGAATCAAGATCTTCCTTGGTGAGTCCTGCGTCGGCCAGGGCTTCCAGCGCCGCGTAGACAGAAAATTGGGCGTAACGATCCATTTTTTTGGATTCTTTGGGATCGAGTCGTTTTGAAGGGTCAAAATCCTTGACCTCGCCGGCAATTTTGACAGCAAGATCGGAAGCATCAATCAGCGTTATTGGACCGATTCCGTTTTTTTGCGCTTTGACACCTGCCCAAAACGTGGGTACGTCGTTGCCGATTGGACTGACAACACCGAGACCGGTTACGACAACTCGTCTTTGTTCCATAATTTACATCCCCATTCCGCCGTCAGTCTGCAGGACGACGCCGGTACAATATGATGACATCGGTGAACAGAGGAATAAGGCCGCCTGAGCGACTTCCTCTGCGGTACCAACACGGCCCAGAGGAATTGAATCCTTGAGCTTTTGCTTGAACTCTTCAGGTATCTTATCAGTCATCGAGGTTTCGATAAAGCCTGGTGCAATGGCATTGACCCGGACATTGCGGGACGCGACCTCGCGGGCAAGGCTTTTGGTAAACCCGATGAGACCGGCTTTCGATGCCGAGTAGTTCGTCTGACCGCCATTGCCGGTTATACCGACGACGCTCGAGACATTGAGAATGACGCCTGAGCGCTGTTTGAGCATCGATCTGACCGCGGCCCGCGACAGGAAAAAGGCGCTGGTCAGGTTGGTGGCGAGAACGGCCTCCCAGTCTTCCGTTTTCATACGCATCAGAAGGCCGTCGCGGGTGATACCGGCGTTGTTGACGAGAACATCGAGGCGGCCTTCTTTGGCAAGAATTGTGGTGATAGCGGCTTCCGCGGATGCTTCATTCGACACATCACAGGAAAGCCAAATGGCTTTGGGAGTATCCGCGCTGATAAAATCCGGAGCGGTTCTGGAGAGCGCATACACAGTTGCGCCTTCTTCCAGAAATTTTTTCGCGATCGCGGCACCGATACCGCGGGAAGCACCGGTTACCGCGCAGATTTTTTCATTCAGCAATACGTTCATGGATGGCTCCTCAGAGAGAAATGGAGGCGAGTGCGTCGAGCGTGCCGCCAGCCAGACATGGAATGGAAGAACCGGAGGCTTTCCAGAGTCCGGCAAGAACAGTTCCGGGACCAGTTTCGATGCAGCGTTCAAATCCATCCTCTGTGATAGCCTGCTCTTCAGCAATCCAGCGAACCGGGCTGATAATCTGGGCTGATGCCAGTTTCCGCGCCTCGGCACCGGAGCTAATCTTTGCGCCGGTCACGTTGGAGAAAACGGCAAGCTGGGGGTCGTGGAAAGCGACATCGGAAACTAATTCTGCAAAGGCTTCTGCGGCATAAGCCATGATGGGCGAATGGAAGGCGCCTGAAACCTTGAGCCGGACAACCCGCTTG
>Ga0067045_1028696_pt1 | contig 28879 bp, 16 predicted proteins | sample TerdegcTABiofilm_FD_59184 | JGI IMG/M metagenome (GOLD analysis project Ga0067045, IMG submission 59184) | Combined Assembly of (Gp0054472, Gp0054536) Wastewater bioreactor microbial communities from Singapore -Terephthalate degrading...
CCTGCCGGTCTGACCAACCTGACGGCACTGTTCAACCCCGGCTCGCTCCAGCCCGGGAGTCTGGATGGTTTGGACTTGAACGAAAACCGTTTTTGTGTGCCGGATGGTTACCCCGTGCCAGGCAATCTTTTTCATCAATTTCTCAACCAGAAAGATCCCGATTTCCACCTGCATCAGACCTGTATCCCAATTTTTGAGGTATTTTTGCCGATGATTCGGCGTTAAGCGGGCAGAGGTTAATCAAAAATCACCCTAACGGAGTGGAATTTTTCTACCCGATTACTACACTTCGATTTTTGAATATGCTACAATTTAACCGTCCCATACCTTAAACGGAGGTGAATATGTCCACTTTGAAGACGACCCTGACCGGTTACGCCGGCTACCGCGGACGGGAGGGTCACTGGAGCTTCCTCTTACACCGCATCACCGGTCTGGGGGTGGTGCTGTTCCTCACCATTCACATCATTGATATTGCCTTTGTGTATTTTCGGCCGGCCTTGTTCCTGGAAGCGCTGGCGCTTTACCAGACCACCCTGTTTGGGATTGGCGAAATTGCGCTGATCTTCTGTGTGTTTTTCCACGGCGTCAACGGGCTACGCATCGCCTACTTCGATATGTTCAAACCGGGGATGTGGAGCATTGAGATGCAGCGCAAATCCACTCGCACCACCCTGATCATCTCCATTATCCTATGGCTGCCGGCGGCGTTCTGGATGGTGCGCAACATTCTTCTCCACAACTACGGAATTGTCCTGTTTGGCGGGTAGGAGGTAAACATGGCTGCGACAACAGAAACCGTGCGGCGGGTTAAAGTCAAACCCAATTACGAAATGATTGCGTGGAAGTGGATGCGTTATTCGGCTTTCGCGCTCATCCCGCTGGTGTGGATTCACGCCATTTTGCAGGATGTGGTGGTCGGTGTGCATGCCATGGATTTGGGCTACGTGGCCGAACGCTGGGCAAGCATTTTCTGGCGGGTGTTCGATGCCCTGCTGCTGGGATTCGCCTTCGCGCACGGCGTCAACGGGCTGCGTCAGGTGCTGAACGATTTTATTCACGGCGAGCGGGGGCGCAAAATTCTCAACTGGGGCCTGTTCATCTTCTGGCTGGTCGTTTTCCTGATCGGCGCGATTGCGCTGATTGGCGGCGTCAATCAACAATTTCCGCTGGAATAGCGGTTGGATGAGGGAGTAAAAATATGACCCAAACGCATGTGTTTGATGTGATCATTGTCGGCGGCGGCGGAGCGGGCTTGATGGCGGCGCTGAACGCCTCGCGCGGGGCAAAGACGGCGGTACTCAGTAAACTGTACCCCACCCGCTCACACACCGGCGCGGCGCAGGGCGGTATTGGTGCGGCGCTGGGCAATCTGGAAGAGGATCACTGGGAGTGGCACGCCTTCGATACCGTCAAAGGTAGTGATTACCTCGGCGATCAGGACGCCATCGAGTTCATGTGCCGTGAGGCGGTGCAGGCCGTCTATGATCTGGAACATTTTGGGCTGCCTTTCTCGCGCATGCCGGACGGGCGTATCGCACAGCGTCCTTTTGGCGGTCACACCAACAACCTGACCAAAAAACCGGTGCGCCGCTCGTGTTATGCGGCCGACCGCACCGGCCACATGATTCTGCAAACGCTCTACCAGCAGTGCATCAAAAACGGCATCACCTTTTATGATGAATTTCAGGTGCTGGATTTGATCCTCTCGGACGGCAAAGCCGCCGGGGTGGTGGCGGTGGAACTGGCTACCGGCGAACTGCACGTTTTTCACAGCAAGGCGGTTGTGCTGGCCACCGGCGGGCACGGGCGCATGTGGGAGATCACCTCGAACGCCTACGCCTATACCGGTGACGGTGTGGCCATCACCCTGCGCAATGGCATCCCGGCCGAGGATATGGAGTTCTTCCAGTTTCACCCAACCGGCATTTACAAATTGGGCATCCTCATCACCGAAGCGGTGCGCGGCGAGGGCGGTATCCTCTTCAACGGCAAGGGCGAACGCTTCATGGAACGCTACGCGCCCACCATCAAAGACCTGGCCTCGCGGGATGTGATCAGCCGTGCAATTTACCTGGAAATCAAGGAAGGACGCGGCATTGACGGCAAGGATTATGTTTATCTGGATGTGCGCCCCGAAACGGTCAACAAATATGCCGAACTGGACGGGCGTACCCGCCCGGACGGCACGCCCTACCGTGTCACGGCGGAGGAAATTCTCTCCAAAATTCCGGATATTACCGATTTTTGCCGCACCTACCTGGGGGTGGATCCGGTCAAAGACCCGATGCCCATTCAGCCCACCGCTCATTACGCAATGGGAGGTATTCCCACCAACAAGTTTGGTGAGGTGGTGATTGACCGTCAGGGCACGGTGCTGCCCGGTCTGTACGCTGCCGGCGAGTGTGCCTGCGTTTCGGTACACGGCGCCAACCGGCTGGGCACCAATTCGCTGGTGGATCTGGTGGTGTTCGGCAAGTACGCCGGCATCAAAGCCGCCGAATATGCCAACGGTGCCGACCTGCCGCGCCTGCCGGCCGATCCCGCCGGCGGTGTGCGCCGCCAGCTGGACAACCTGCTCAACGGCAGCGGACGGGAAAAGGCGGCCCAAATCGGGCGCGAGCTGCGTAAAGTCATGTCGGACGATGTGGGTGTGTTCCGCACCGAAGAGGGCTTGCAGCAGGCGGTTGAAAAAGTGCGCGAACTGCGCGAGCGCTACAAGCAAGTGCGCGTCAGCGACGGCGGTAAAATTTTCAACACCGAGCTGCTCAACACGTGGGAATTGGGCTGTCTGCTGGATGCCGCGCTGGTGACGGCTGTTTCGGCGCTGGAGCGTAAGGAAAGCCGCGGCGCCCATGCCCGCGAGGACTACCCGCGCCGCGATGACGAAAACTGGCTCAAGCACACCCTGGCCTGGCTGAACGAGGACGGCAGCGTGCGTTTGGATTACAAGCCGGTGGTGATCACCCAATATGCGCCGAAAGAACGCGTTTACTGATGAGGAGGCAAGCATGGAAGTTCGCATGAGAATATTCCGTTTCAACCCGGAAAAAGACCGTAAGCCGCGTTATGATGTCTTCACAGTCGAGGCACAGCCGACCGACCGGGTGCTGGACGTGCTGGAGTGGATTCGCGGGGATGTGGACGGGACTCTGGCTTTCCGCCGTTCGTGCGCGCACGGCGTGTGCGGTTCGGATGCCATGCGCATCAACGGGCGCAATTACCTGGCCTGCAAGGTGCTGCTGCGCGATTTGGGCACCACCGAGATCACGGTCGAGCCGCTGCTCGGGCTGCCGGTACTGAAAGACCTGATTGTGGATATGCAGCCGTTCTTCGAGCATTACAAATCGGTGATGCCCTATCTGGTCAACGACGAGCTGCCGGCGGACGGCAAAGAACGCCTGCAATCGCCGGAAGAGCGAGAGCGCTTCGACGACACGACCAAATGCATTTTGTGCGCGGCGTGCACCACATCCTGTCCGTCGTTCTGGTCAAACGGGCAGTATGTCGGCCCGGCGGCAATTGTCAACGCCCACCGCTTTATTTTCGACAGCCGCGATCAGGCGGCTGCCGAACGGCTGGAAGTGCTGAACGAACAGTTTGGGGTGTGGCGCTGCCGCACGGCGTTCAACTGCACCGAAGCCTGCCCGCGTGAAATTAAAATCACCCAGGCGATTGCCGAGGTCAAGCGCGCCATTCAAACCGGGCGGATTGAATAACCCCCTGAAGGTTTGGGTGAAGATGCGGCGCACCCCTTTGGATTTCCGAAAGGGGTGCGTGGTTTTTATGCCGAACTGGGTGATCTTTGTGTGGCGAGAACCTGCTTAAGGACCTCCGGCAATTCCCCCACATAGGTTAGCACCAGCCGTTGACCGGCGCGGGTTGCAGCCATGTACAATTTTCGTGTGTTGGTGCGAATCAGCTCTTCCCGTTCTTGGTCGGAAAGACGCAGCGATTGTTCCTGCTCAAACAAATCGCGCAGTCCGCACAGAAAGACAATTGGGCTTTCCAGACCGGCCCCAGCGTTGAGGGTGGTAATGCGTACATAATTGCCGGGAAAAGTGTCTTTCGGATCCATGGCCGTGCCTTTACCCGCTCTTCGGTCGATCTGTTCGATTAACCGTTTGACCCCTTCTCCGCTGGCATGTAATACGAGCAGGTGCTGACGAGGTACACCTTGCTTTAGTAATGCAGCAACTTCATTTGCCACCCGGCTGATCTCATCCTGCGGATTTTCCAATACCAGCAATTGGGGAATTGCACCACTGGGCATCTGAGTCAAGTCGGGATGGAGGATTTCTTCTTCAGGGGTGTCGGTGCAGCGCAAACGATAAAAAAGCGTGGCGAAGTTAAGAATTTCGAGCGTGGTGCGGTAACTCTTGACCAGATGATGGGTTCTGCCTCGTGCTTCAATGCCTAGCGACTTCCAGCTGGTGCGGCGGCCAAGGAATCCCTGGGTCGGGTCAGCAGCCAGGCAGAGATGGGCAGTGCGGTTGCGTAAGGCTTTGCGAATCAGGTCGAACCACAGTGGGGCAAAGAATTGGGCTTCATCTACCAGAATAAAATCGTACTGTGGAACTTGCAGGTGGCCCTCCTGTTCCCACTCCCAGACCCGGCGCGGGACATCGCTCCAGTCTATGGCGGCTTGTTCCTGTAACAGCGATTGATAAAATAGAAACGCCTCCCAAACCTGGCGGCGTTGTTCTGCGTTTAGTGCAAAACCACGCCCGCGCCGATCGGCGTTGAGGTAATCTTCCAGCGACATGGGCAACTGATCTTTGATCCAATCCACTTCACTGATGAATAAATTAAGTGGGATGCTGGAGTTAGCCAGTCTGTCCTGCCAGGTTTTTTCTAAAAGAGAGAGGCGTTTGTAATGGGGGAGTGGTTCTATCCATTTGTTTTGACTGTTCAACCATATGCGGTAGCACCAGCTGTTGAAGGTCGCCCATTCAATATTGGCGGGTTGTTTTCCTTCGAGCAGAAAGAAGCGGTGCTGTAAGTCGTGGCTGAGCGGACGGTTATGGGTCAAAACCAAAAACTGTCTTTGTGGGTAAAGGTGATAGAGCAAACGCAGGCGGTAGAGCAGAATCAGGGTTTTGCCGCTGCCGGCAACCCCATTGATGATATTGACGCGAAAATCGCGGGTTAACATCTCGTCTGTTTCGGGGAGTTCAAGGTCACTTTTCAATGCGCTTTCCTGCCTGTAATCCAGCAGAAAATCGGTCAGGCCGGCTTCCAGGCGGCGGCTATCCGGTTGGCGCACGGTTAAATTGGCCGGTATGACAATTTCGGGGCTGAAATACTGGCGCAGGGTTTTAATCTGTGAAGCGGAAAGGCTTTGGGCAGGTAAAAATTGCTGCCAGATTTGCTCATTTTCGGGTTGAAGGATTTCGCGACCTGCCCAGTGAATTTGTCCCTCGGAAGTTGCCGGCCGGCTGACGCTCAGCTGCGCTTGACTTAGATTGGGAAAGACGACCAGCAACCCCACGGCAGATTCCTGTGGAAGAGGCGCAGAACGAAGATAGTTAATCAAAACGGCTTCTTCTGCAAGGCCGGCGGGTGGAAGTTGGTCTTCAATCAGGCGCAATTGTGCTGCCACACTCATTTGATCACGCCTGGCAGTGCTCACCTTGACCAGTAATGCCCGCGCATCTCTTGTGACCATTAAGAAATCGGGGGTGTTTTCCTGCCAGGGGGCCAGATGGTGCCAGATGTAATAGGAATCCGGCAGGGATTTGAGAGCGCGGAAGACACTCAGTGTTTCGGGGGGTAGAGATTGAGGTGGCGTTTGCGGCAGGATGTGTGCCATTTCAACTCAATGACCCGTTGGAAAGGGAGAACCTGTCACATTGCTCCACCAAACTGCGCAGCAATTGAAAGGATTCTGCCAGTTTTTCGTCAGGAGGGGGATTCTTAAGGAGATTTTGGCTGCCGAGCAGGATCAGTTTGGTGCGTGGGCGGGTGACGGCCACATTCAATCTTTGGGGCTGCAGTAAAAAGTCCGCCACCTGAACGGCGAAATTCATGCTGGAAGTCGTGAGGGAAACCAGCACCACCTCACGTTCCTGACCCTGCATGCGCTCCACTGTGTCGGCGACAATTTTTTTCCACCAATCTGAAACCGGCAAATTGCGGCGCAGGAGGCTGCGAATCAGGCGGCTTTGAGCGCGGTAAGGTACGACTACCCCAATTTCTTCAGGGGGAATGCGGTGTTCGAGCAGCGCCGATACCAGATCGACCACTTTTTCGGCCTCAAGATGGCTGCGCACCTTGGTATTGCGATGCTGCAGGTCCACAAAGACTGTCGGGCGGGAAGGATCGAGGATGAAATCCCACTCTGTGTGATTAGGGGATAAAATCAACCGTCGGGAGGCTGCTTCTGGACTGGGTTGCAGCTCGCCATCGTAAAAGGTTTTACTGGGCCATTCGGTCAGCCTGTCATTCAAGCGATACGTGGTGTTGAGCAGCGTGCTGCTGGTTTGTTTGGAAAGTAAGCCAAAGATGGAAGGAGGGGCCGATTCGGGGTTGGAAAAGACGCTAACGGGGGGTAATTGTTGCTGATCACCGATGAGAATATATTTATTGGCAGCCAGCATTCCCATGATTGCAAGTGGCAGGGTAACCTGGGATGCTTCGTCAAAAATTACGGTATCAAACTCGACACCACTCAAACGGTGGGTTTGCAGCGCAAAGGGAGTTGCGCCAATAATATAGCCACCATTCAGGTCACCAAAACCAGATTGGGCAAAATTTTCAAAATTCTCGGCTTGCAGGCCGGCTGCGTTGCGGGCGGCCCCAATCTTGCAGACCGGTACATCTCCCCCTAATAGCATAATTTTATTGAGAGCGTTATTGATTGCAAGGTGGGTGAGGGCGGTGATGAGAACACGCTGTCCTTCCTGTGCCAGTAATGTAGCAATATGAGCCAGTACCCATGTCTTGCCGGTGCCGGGTGGTCCCTGTATCAGGTGCAACGAATCGGTGGCATAAGCCAATGCGGCAGCCTGAATCTGACTGTCATCCATACGGGTATTTTGCACAAGGTAATCGGCGGCACGGTCATAACGGGCAAAATCAATTTTGGGTTGGGTATTACCGAACAGCATCGGTAGAATGCGATTTCTGCCGCGCAGTGTGTCAGCTACCTGATCGAGAGCATTCAGATAAAAAGAACTGGTATCGAACCAATCCTGATCGGCAATCCAATCTTTGGGATGCTGAGAGAGTTCATAAGGATTGCCTCGTAAGAGGGTGAATTCCAGTTCGTCTTCGCCATCGTATTGCAGCTCTACATGCAGGGCGGTTGGGTCGGTCGGTTTGCCACGATGCAGCACCAGTAAATCCCCTTCGCGGAAGCGTGAGTCATTGGTTGCACACCGCATCCGCAGGGTTTCGTTTTGAAAACTCTCAACTTCAAGACCTTCAATTGCCCAACCGCGGGCAACCCGCTCACCCAGCGGATAGGCCCATTGTCTGGCAAGCGCCTCACTTTGGGTTTCGGCTTCGCGCTGTACGTAGCGGCGCAGGTTGCGGAGAAAGTCAGCAGCTGAAGTCATAAGAATTCTGTTGATTAATCACTCGATAATAGCCAAACGGTTTGAGATTTTGAAAGGCAATTACCCCATGCACACTTAATCATTTTACACTGATTTGTTAAAAAATTTATTTGGATGAGATGAGGGTTTGTTTGGTTCTCCGGCTTTACAAAAATCACCCCCACTTTTGGGTTGTCAGGTTTTAATTTGGGTATAGAATCAATTTGTTTTACAGTTACCCATTCAGTCGCTGAGCCCCCTCTTTTTATCGGTCATCCTCATATTCGTCCAACTCCGCAAGGCGGGAAATTCCTCCGCCTGGCGTAGTTCTATATTCTTTTTCGATGAGGAGACGCTATGAGATCGAAACTGTTTTCTTCCCTGCTGGTAGTGCTGGTGCTGGTCAGCCTGCTGGCGGCGCCGGTTTCGGCGGGGAATCTGCCTTCTTCGGCCAATCCCCCGATTGCAGCGGATGAAACCCAAACGCCCCATGCAGCCGGAGAAAAATTGCAGCTGGCGGATGCGAGAAGTGAGGTTCAGCCCTTCAACGGCCGCTATTTTGTGCTGTTGGAAGGCGAATCCCTGGTGCAAAGCCTCTCTGAAAGCGGAGGCCGCATTCAGGTGGATGCGCCCGAATCGCAGGCTTACCTGACGGTGCTGCGAAGCGAGCAGGATGCCCGCCTGCAGCAAATCAGCCGTGTCGTTCAGCGCTCCTTGCAGCCCATTTTCCGCTATGATGTGGTGTTGAACGGCTTTGCGCTCCAACTCAGCCCGGTTGAAGCAGACCGCATCCGCGGTTTGCCCGGCGTGCGCGCCGTCATCCCCGACCGGCTGGAACAGCCGCTCACCGATGCCGGGCCGGCTTTCATTGGCGCACCTGAAATATGGAATAGTAATGCACCCGGCGGAGTTGATAGCGCGGGTGAGGGGGTCGTCGTCGGTATTCTGGATACCGGCATTAATTTCGATCATCCTTCCTTTTCTGATGACGCCGATCCTGCTTATACCTATCCCCTCACGACACCGAAAGGAGTGTGTGCGGTCAGCGGCGGGCCGTACGAGAGCGCTTGCAACAACAAACTGATTGGGGCTTATTCGTTCACCACTGAAGCCGTCACACCGGAAGATACTGACGGGCACGGCTCGCATACCGCTTCCACGGTTGCTGGTAACAAGTTGACCATCAATTTCAACGGCGTGCCCAATGTGACCATTTCCGGTGTTGCGCCGCGCGCCCAAATCATTGCATACGATGTCTGCGATGAGGATGGCTGTGCTACGACCGCCTCGGTAGAGGCCGTCCAGCAGGCCATTCTGGACGGCGTGGATGTGATCAACTACTCCATATCGGGTGGCAGAAATCCCTACAATGACCCGGTAGAACTGGCGTTTCTGGAGGCCTTCGATGCCGGGATTTTTGTGGCAGCTTCGGCAGGCAAACTGCGAACCGAACCGAGCACCGATGGGCAGGTCAACCACGTCAGCCCGTGGGTGATGACGGTGGCCGCCAGCAGCCACGACCGCCGTTTTGGACACTTTGTGGATGTCGTCGGGCCGCTTGGTCTAATACCTGAGGATCTTAGCAAAGGTCTTTTTGCTCTGCCCGGAGATGGAGAGGTTTTTTCGCCCATTTTGATTGAAACTGAAATTCGCTCTCATCCGGTAAATGCCAGCGGGTGTGATGCTTTTGAAGAGAATTATTTTAGTGAGCTTGGTCCATCAATTGCTTTGCTGGAAGCCAGTTCTGATTGCTTGTTCTATGAACAAATCCTCAATGCAAAAGAGGCTGGCGCAAGCGGGGTACTGGTTTATAACCCGTTGGGCGAAGCCTTTACGATGACAGGGCTGCAAAATTTGGATATTCCCACCGCCATGCTGAACAAGTCGGATGGCGAGGCGTTGCGCAGCTTTATTCTGGAGATGAATGGTGAACCTTACTGGACAATGGTTTACATTACCGTGACTGGTATCGCTAACATTCGTGTGGAAAAATGGGGTGACATCAAAGCCGACTTCAGTTTTCGCGGGCCGAGTGCCAATGACTTTGAGGTGCTCAAACCGGATATCACTGCACCGGGTCTGGAAATTCTGGCAGCAGTAGGAGATGGTGTAATTCCCCCCGATTCTGAGGCGGAATTTGATCTGTATCAGGGTACTTCCATGTCCAGCCCGCATGTGGCCGGGGCGGCCGCACTGCTTAAGGCCCTGCACACGGATTGGAGTCCGGCGGCGATCCAATCGGCGCTGATGATGACCGCTAAGTTCGAGGGGCTGCTCAAGGAAGACCGGCTCACCCCGGCGGATGCGTTTGATCACGGCGCCGGGCGGGTGGACCTGGGCGCCGCAGCCCGCGCCGGGCTGATTCTGGACGAAACCACCGCTAATTTTGAAGCAGCCGACCCGGCAAACGGCGGTGACCCCAAGACGCTCAACCTGCCCGCACTGCAGAACAACTTCTGTGTGGCCAGCTGCGCCTGGACGCGCACCTTCAAAAATGTCAGCGGTGTGTCGGTCAGCATGACGATCACCTCACCATCCTGGCTGGCGGCAGCCCCATCCTCGTTTACTCTCGCTGACGGAGAAACTCAGGCGGTGACCTTTACCGCCGACGTCAGCGGCCTGCCGTTGAACGAGTGGAGCTTTGCAACCGTCAAACTGGAAACCGATAACACTTTTTCAGACGGTAAACAGATCGCCGACCTGCACCTGCCGGTGGCGGTAAGACCGATGGAGCAGCTGCCCGATCGCCAACCGCCGCAGCTGGTCAGCCTGCGGCCGGCGCAGGGTTTGACGGTGACCAACCGGCAGAGCGTAACCTTTCTGGCTGAATTCAGCGAGGATGTGCAGGAGGTGGGTGCAGAGGATTTTGCAACCGTTCAAGGCGGGGGAGTAAGCGGCAGCTTCGTTGAATCGGTCAGCGGTTCGGGCAAGTCTTTCACGATCACGGTGGATACCGGCAGCGGCAGCGGTTCGCTCGGCCTGCAGCTGCGCCCGGATGCCGTCATCTATGATCTGGCCGGTAACCGATTGATGGAAATTCCGCCCTTTGACCCGGCCGGTGTTTACTGGATTGATAAAAATCCCCCCGTGGTTCAGTCCCAAAAATTGCTGGAAAGCAGCCCGACCAACGCCGCCCAGGTCCGATTTGAGATGACCTTCAGCGAGCCGATTTTTGGGTTGACCGAGGATGACTTTGAGGCGGTACAGGAATCCGGCCTGACGAGCAGCAGCGTAAAGGAAGTCCAATCCGTCAATCCGCAGACCTGTATCATCACCCTGCTCACCGGTTCGCCGGAGGGGAGGCTGGGTCTGCGTTTGAAGGACGGTGCCGCGGCGCATGATGAAGCCGGCAATGCCCTCGGCGGGCTGCCGTATTTCGACTCAAACAGCGTCTATTGGGTGGATAAAATTGCCCCGCAGGTCAACTCGCTGCGGCGCATGGATGAAAATCCTGCTGGCGCTGAACAGGTCCGCTTTGAAGTCAAGTTCAGTGAAGCCGTTCAGAATGTGGCTGCGGCAGATTTTGCGGTGGTGGAGAAGGGAGAATTAAACAGCAGCGTAATCACTGCCGTGCAAGGCAACGGTGATACCTATCAGATCTTTGTTCAAATCGGAAAAGGCAGTGGAACATTAGGGCTAAAGCTGCCGCCCGAATCGGACATCCAGGATGCTGCCGGTAACTCTCTGAAAGACTTACCGTATTATGATCCCGCCGCGGATTATCGCATTGAGGTTCGATTTTTTGTTTATCTACCCGTATTGACGAAATAGGGTGATTCTTCGCGATCATCCAGAAATTGGAATTGACTTTGCTTCAAATTTTTACTACAATGCAAATGGTAGGTGTAAGTCAGCATTTTTTTCAGAGGGTGGATGCAGGTCACGATCTTACACTGAATGGAAAGGAGGGGATCCTACAACATTAACCAATCGCTGTGACGTTCTGCCAACTTTCTTAAGGTTCAAGTAATTTTGTCAAAGGAGAATAGCATGAGTAAGAAATACCGTCTCTGGTATGCCATTTTGGCCGGACTTTTGGTGCTTTCCCTTGGATTTGGAGCGCCGCTTCCTTCCGCCCAGGCGCAAGGGGAAAACCCGCCCCGCGCGTCATTGCCGGGTGATGTGGAATTTATGCCCGGGATCCGCGAACTGTTAAACAACCCCAATCAACCCGTATATATTGTGGTCGAGCTGCAAACTGAACCTGCAACGCTTGTCTATGGACGTTTCAAGGGTGTGCGGGCAGAAAGCGAACTGGCAGCCACAACCCAGGCGCAAGTGGAACGGGTCAAAGAGGAACAGCAGGTATTCCTGGACGCGCTGCTCTCAGAAGGTATTCTGCCGACCCTGGCTCCTCAACCGGGTGATGAAGAATTCTTCGTCTATCAGGTGCAACGAGTCTATAATGGTGTGGCTCTGCGGGTTCATGCCGGCCGCATTGAACAGATTGCCCGACTGCCCGGGGTGAAAGCAATCCACCGCCTTACCCTCAAAGAACTCGATCACACTTCCAGTGTGCCGCTCATTAAAGCGCCGGAGGTTTGGAATTTGGGCTTGGGGAATAAGGGGGATGGAATCAAGGTCGGTATCATTGATACCGGCATTGATTATCTGCACCTGAATTTTGGCGGGCCGGGCACACCTGCCGACTATGCGGCGAATGATACGACCGTGGTGGGGGATGTACCCAACTACCCGGGTGCCAAAATCGCAGGTGGTTATGACTTTGTCGGCGACAACTATGATGCGGGTAGTACTACACCGGCTCAGCAAATACCTCAGCCGGATAGTGACCCAATGGACTGCAATGGTCACGGCTCCCATGTAGCCGGGACGGTTGGCGGTTATGGCATCTATCGTCCAACCCCCACAACCAAAGCCACTTATCCTGGTCCGTATGGCCCGGGCATGTATGGAGCGGTAGACTTTGCACTTGGCCCCGGCGTGGCGCCGGGAGCCCAGTTATACGCCCTGCGCGTATTTGGCTGCAGCGGATCAACAGCGGTGACCGATTTAGCCATTGAGTGGGCAGTTGACCCGAACGGCGACGGCATCTTTACCGACCGGTTGGATGTCATCAATATGTCGTTGGGGGCGAGCTTCGGTTCCGAATTTGATACCAGCGCAATTGCCAGCAACAACGCTGCCGAAGCCGGTGTGGTGGTGGTGGCTTCAGCCGGCAACAGCTACAACACTCACTACATCACCGGCTCGCCGGGTGTGGCTACGCGGGCAATTTCGGTGGCTTCCTCGGTGGATGCTGGCGAACCGTATGACGGCTTTGAGGTGACTGTTGCGCCTCCGGCGCACAGCGCCATCATCGGACCGCACCCTTCCAGTAATTCTGCAAATTATAATTGGTATGCCAACCCGGATACGATCGCATCGTTAAAACTCCCCCCGGCTGGAAATTTGGGTGGCTGCAGCGCATTTCCGGCGGGTTACTTCACCGGCACAATTGCGCTGATCGACTGGACGCTGAATTCTGGCGGGGGGAATGAATGTGGTTCGGCAACTCGTACGACCAATGTGCAGAATGCGGGCGGCCTCGGCGTGATCATGGTTTATCCGGCTGCCACGCTACCGATAGCGATTGCAGGCAATGCAGCCATTCCGGCGACGATTACGATACAACCGGTTGGAAATGCCCTGAAGGCAGCCCTGGCGGATGGCGCAGTCACAGTACGCCTGACCAAGGATTATAATGCCAGCTTATTGGTCCTTGATCCTGCCCAGGTGGATACGGTTTCGGCATTCTCTTCCCGCGGGCCGCGCCGTGTGGATAATGCTCTCAAGCCCGATCTGGCTGCTCCCGGCCAATCCATTGCCTCAACGGATGCGCTGACCGGTTTTGGGGCCATTTCTTTTAATGGCACTTCCATGGCTGCCCCGCACGTGGCCGGTATGATGGCTCTGCTGCGTCAGCTGCGCCCGACGTGGAGCGTGGCAGAACTCAAAGCCCTGGCAATGAATACGGCCAATTACGACCTTTATGTTGGTCCTGGTCAAACAGGCACAAAACACGCCCCATCCCGGGTGGGTACCGGCAGAGTGGACGCACAACAAGCCGCTTCATCTTTTGTGGTCATGTACAATGCCGAAGATGAGGGTATGGTTAGTGTCTCGTTTGGGGATGTCAAGGTGGTTACCACGGTTCAGGCTGAGAAGCAGATTAAAGTGGTCAACAAGCACCCCTCGCAGTCCTTTACCTACGCGGTTGGGTTGGAGAACCGCTTAACCGTACCGGGAGTGACCTACCAGGTGCTCAATCTGGATAACACCCCGCTCACCAGCCTGACCCTGGCTCCCAACCAGACCTTTACCTTCAAGGTGCGGATGACAGCGGACGCCAGCCTGATGACCCATGTCAAGGATGCGGCCCTGGCTGCAACGCAAGCCGGGGTTGCCCGCCACTTCCTGAGCGAGGCGGCTGCTCTGGTGAAATTGACCCCGCCTTCTTCAGCAGCCTATCCAGCCTTGCGTCTCACGGTTTATTCTGTTCCGCGAGCTGCCTCAGCGATGGATGCGCTGACCCCTCAGGTTAACCTGAGCCTATATAACCCGACCGGAACGTTTGATGTAGTGCTGGATGGAACCCCGGTGAGTGATCCGAATGTTCCTTCGCTGGTAACCGCCTTTGAATGGCTGGGCGAGGACACAGACAATACAGCGGTGCCCAACCAGCTGCGCCATGTGGATATCCGTCATGTGGGTGTGATGAGCGATTCAAATTACAATTCGCTTGCCAATACGTATGTTTACTTTGCGATTGTCACCGACAAAGCGTGGACCACACCCAACGAGGTTGAATTTGATGTCTACATTGATGTGGATCAGGATGGAACCGACGATTTTGTCCTCTACAACACCGCGCTTTCGGAAAACAATCAGCGCACGGATGTGTATGTGGGAAGATTGTTGAAGATCAATTCCTCGTTCACCGGTGGTGTGAGCAGTGCGTTGTATTTCTTGAATGGCTTCCCTGCAAACGCTGCCGAAACTTCACCTCTCAATACCAACGTGGTTTTCATGTGGATATCGGCAACAGACATCGGTTTAACCAGCACAGATGGCATGTTCGATTTCTACATTGAAACCTACAGCCGCGATCAAGAGGATGATTTGGCAGTGGACACCACCGAATTGTACACCTACGATGCGCTCAATCCGGCGATTGATACCATCAATACCACCGGTGACGCTCTGACGGGGGTGGCGGTCTTCTTTGATGAACCCAGCACGCTAACCTTTGGTTATGATTTGACGAATTTCCCGGCAGTTCAACCGAAGGGTGTGCTGTTGATGCACCATCACAATGCCCAGACCAAAGCCGAAGCCATTCCATTCAGTATTGGTTACTTCCAATACCTGCCGGTGATCGGTAAGTAGACCGATCAAGATTTCTCACCATTTTCTCCCCTCTGTCCCGCAGGGGGGAGATTTTGTGTTAAGATAAAATATCTTCCGTCTGAGAGGGAATGTTCATGTCCAAACTGGTTTTTCCGCAGGGTTTTGTGTGGGGGGCGGCTACTTCCGCCTATCAAATTGAGGGCGCCTGGAACGAGGACGGCAAGGGTGAATCGATTTGGGACCGCTTTGCGCATACACCCGGTAAGGTGCTCAATGGGGATACCGGCGATGTGGCCGCCGATCACTACCATCGCTGGCCGGAGGATGTTGCCCTGATGCGGCAAATCGGGCTGAAGGCGTACCGCTTCAGTATTGCCTGGACGCGCATTCTGCCGCAGGGCCGCGGCAGGGTCAACCCGGCCGGGCTGGATTTTTACGAACGGCTGGTGGATGGTCTGCTGGCGGCCGACATTACTCCCTATCCGACCCTTTTCCACTGGGACCTGCCGCAGGCGCTGGAAGATGAGGGCGGCTGGAGCAACCGTGAAACCGCCTATGCCTTTGCCGAGTATGCCGATGTCATCAGCCGGCGGCTGGGTGACCGTATCCGCGACTGGACGACCCACAACGAGGTGACTTGCGCCAGTCTGCTGGGGTATCAGTTGGGCATTCATGCCCCCGGCATATGCGATTGGTACACTGCGCTGCGCGCGGCTCATCATTTGCTGCTTTCGCATGGGCTGGCGGTGCAGGTGTTGCGCGCCAACTGCCCGGCGGCCGATGTGGGCTTTGTGATTGACCCCATTCCGTCCGAACCGGCTTCGGATTCGCCGGAGGACTACGCTGCTTACCGCTGGTTCGATGGCCATCACAATCGCTGGTTCCTCGACCCGCTCTACGGGCGCGAATATCCGGCCGATGTGGTCAGCGAGCATATCCGCCTTGGTCACCTGCCCAACGGCTTGGATTTCCTCCAACCGGGTGATTATGACCTGATCAGCCAGCCGCTGGATTATCTGGGATTGAATTATTACCGCCGCGGCGTGCTGCGCGCCGAAAGGGATGATCTGGTCAACAGTATTCCTCCCAGCCATAATCCGCCGCCGGGTTACACCGAAATGGGCTGGGAAATTTATCCCGATGGGTTGTTCAACCTGCTGGTGCACACGTGGCTGACCTACCGCCCGCGTCAGATCTACATCACCGAAAACGGCGCCAGTTTTTCAGATGCCCCGGATGAAAATGGACGCGTGCGCGATGAACGGCGCATTGCTTACCTGCACCGTCATTTACAGGCCGCTCATCGCGCTGTTCAGGCCGGAGTTCCCTTAAAAGGCTATTTTGTCTGGTCATTTATGGATAATTTCGAGTGGGCGATGGGTTATTCCCAGCGCTTTGGGCTGATATGGGTGGATTATGCCAGCGGGCGGCGGCTGCTGAAGGACAGCGCTTTGTGGTACCGGCAGGTGATTGAAACCAACGCTATTCCCGATGCAGAGGTGGAACAATCAAAAGAACGCTGATACCCATTGAAGAAAGGTGTCCTCAAAAGGTCAGGAGCTGTAGGTTCCAATTTCCAGCACGGCCTCGCCGGTCAGGCGGCTGTATTTGAGGTCGAGCAGGGCTTCGTTGGCGTCTTCCAGCGGGTAGGTGACCGTGTCCGGCTGCAGGGGGATCTTGACTGCCAGTTCGAGCAGCTCCATGCCGTCCTGCCGGGTGGCATTGGCCACACTGGTCAACACCCGTTCGCCGTAGATCAGGTGGTAGGGCATTTCCGGAATCGGGCTGGCATGCACCGCATTGACCGCCAGTATACCGCCGGGGCGCAGGGCAGCCAGCCCCAGCGGGATGATTTCTCCGGCCGGCGCAAAACTGACGGCGCGGTCCAGCGGCTGGGGCGGGGTTTGATCGGGTGCGCCGACCCATTCTGCCCCCAGGGCTTCGGCGTGGCGCTGATGGTTGCGCGAGCGGGTGAACACAAACACCTCACACCCCCAGTAGCGGGCAATTTGTATGGCTAAATGGGCGCTGGCGCCAAAGCCGTACAGCCCCAGCCGTTCACCGGGCTGCAGGCCGCTTTTGCGCAGCGCGCGGTAGCCGATGATGCCCGCGCAGAGCAAAGGGGCTGCCTGCCGTTCGGAAAGTTCGGCCGGCAGGGGGTAAACAAAACCGGCTTCCGCTACCATCCATTCCGCATAACCGCCGTTAAAATGAAAACCGCTAAAGCGTGCCTGTGGACAGAGGTTCTCCTCGCCGCGCATACAAAAGGCGCACTTGCCGCAGGTCTTGCCCAGCCAGGCCGCCCCAACCCGCTGGCCGATTTCCAATCCCTGTACACCTTCACCGAGCATTTCCACAATGCCCACCACCTGATGACCGGGGATGATGGGATAATGCGGCGGGGTCAGTTCGCCTTCGCAGATGTGCAGGTCGGTGCGGCACACCCCGCAGGCCTGCACCCGCAGCAGCACCTGTCCGCTGGCGGGCTGGGGCACGTTTAAATCTACCGGTTGAAGCGGCAGTTCCTCTACCGGGGCCGGTTTGAACAGTTGCATGGCTTGCATCGGGCTTACCTCCGTTGGTCATGGATTATCCACACGGTTCATCCAAAATCTTATCATGAATCTTTTATGGATGGGTTTGGAGCAGCCAACGACTGAAATTAAGAGCAGAGAGTGATCTTGATTCACTCGGGCTGCTGAAATTAGGGGATTGTCATTTATTCTGCTTTTGCTAAAATCATTGTAAGATCTTCTCTTCGTTCGGGGGTCAAGCGATGGAGTTAATCGTCAATTTGAGAGAGAGGTTAAAAAATCTTTCCCCTTTTATATGGGAATGGTTACTGATCATTGCCTGGGCGGTTTGGATTGGAAGAAATTACCTTGATCCAAATCCACGCGTGTGGCCGTGGGGAGCAGAGTTCCCCATGGTGGTTTTGCCAAATTACATCTGGACGATTTTGACCCGGTGCGGAGATTGCGTTTTTTGGAACGGTATGATCAACGGTGGGTATCCGGCATTTGCTGAATTGCACGGGGCGCCTTTGCACCCGATTACGATTCTCACCACCCTCTTTCAAGGGCCGATCAACGGCGTCAAGACCAATTTGATTCTCCATTTAGCACTGGCCGGATTTGCGCAATGGTGGCTTGCCCGCAGTTTAAATTTGCGTCTGGTGCCGCGTTTATGGTCGGCGTGTATGGCGGTGGCGGGCGGGCATCTGGCGGGGCGGATGGAATTGGGGTTGTTCCCGCTGGTCATGTCAACAGCGAGCGCTTCTCTGGTTCTTGCGGCCGGTTTGGATCTGGTCGTGAAAAAGAACAACCGTGCAGTAGTGGGGTTGGGATTGTGTTTGGCATTGCTTTTGCTTTCCGGTCAGGGTTACCTGCAAATCGGCACCCTGGTCACCTTCCTGCCTGCTTTCTTAATCTTCTTGGTGGATAACCGTTTTCGTTTCAATGCCCTGACCGGCAAATTTATCCTTGCTGGATTATTGGCTGTTTTGCTTAGCGCAACCTTTTTGCTGCCGTTTCTCCGTTTTTATCCACAGTTTGTCAAGGATATTGATCCCTATTTTTCCTCGACTCAACCATTGGAGTATTTGCCGATTAATTTGGTGATTAGAGATGAAGGTTTCTTCCGTATTCAAACCCTTGGAAAGCAACCCTTTCCTTACATTTATGCCAATTATGTAGGCTGGGTCGCAGTCGCGCTTGCCTTGGGACGGCTGTTTCACCTACCGTCCAGTGATAAACGACGGCTGTACTTCTACTTTTTGACCGCACTTGTCCTTGTTTTTCTGGCCGCCAGCGCGATCAGTCTCAAGACGGTTTTTTCTTTTGCCCCCGAATTTTTGAATGGAATCCGTAACCCTTCTTTAATCGCTGGTTTGTCCGTTCCACTGGTTCTGGTTCTGGCAGCCTGGGCGCTGGATGATTTGTTTTCCCAACCCATGCCACGGCTGAGCCTGAGCTGGCCGCCCGACTATACCTTGAGTGTGAATCTCTTCTGGGTTGTGATTGCAATTCCGCTGGTCTGGTCATTGAAATCGGCCCATGATTTTAGCCGCTACTGGTTGGTGACCACCCCGGCCGGGGAAGGCTTATCCATTGTTCTGCAAAGCCTGCGAACGCCTTCCACACAATGGACACGGATGCCGCTGGGAGAGCATTTCTGGCAGCCGGATGCCGCTGAAATGGGATTGAAATTATCGGGCGTTTTCCGCCCATGGCACTGGAAGAACCGAATGTCTCCCGATCCTTATCTCGAAGGAGCGCGCGCTGAAGAGGTTTTGAATTTTCCGGAATATACCCGAACGGTTGACGGTATTCACATACTGGCGTTTCCTGAGAAAGAATACGCTTTTGTAAAAACCGGAAGCCGTCAATCGGCCTGTCAGGCAGAGGCAAACGGTGGTCATATCCGTGTGACCTGCGAAAACAACCCGGCCGGTCAGCTGATGGTGATGGAAAATTATTTTTCCGGATGGGTGGCGCGTTGTAACGGCGAACGGCTTTCTCTCGATCAGCGCTCGCCCTGGTTGAGCGTTTGGCTGCCGGCCGGTAAAAATGAATGTCAGTTCAATTACCGCCCGTGGGATGTTTATACTGGGATAGCGCTTAACCTGTTGGGTGTTGTTCTGGCGGTTTACCTGTGGCGCAAAGCAGAGCGGCCATTGCCGCCTGATTGACAAAATTGTTAGTTTTTTAGATAAAGATTTGTGAGATAATCGTAGTGTTGAACATTCTTGCAGGGGGCGCATGCGCCCCCTGACTTGTTTTATGGTTAACGGATATTCATGAAAAAACTTCTTACGCTTTTCTGGTTGGGTCTGCTGATCTTCAGCCTCTCCCCTCGTGCGGTCTTCGGTCAGCAGCCGGATGGTGAAACCCTTTACCTGCCGGTCATCTTCCGCAATTATGATCCCTATTCGGCTTTCTACATGGTCAATGCGCCCTTCACCACCCGCTTTGTCGAGAGCGCGGTGGTCTGGATGGGACGGGTCGGCGAGGCAGACAACTCCACCGATGTGCGCGTGCGCTACACCGATACGGAGCTGGTGGTGGATTTTGCTGCCTTCGACCGGCGCATCTGGTACAACACCAACCCATCGAGCGGCGCACTGGAAGATTGGGACGCCGCCACCCTGCTGCTCAATACCTCGGTAGGTGCGCCCGATCGGCCCGGCAGTCAATCGTACCGATTTGTGGCGCAGTTCAAAGGGCTGGGGAACGGCGAGCCGCTTCCCGCCGCCTATAAAGCCGCCTACCGCGGAACGGGCAGCGGCTGGCAGAGCCAAAGTGTCAACTTCACTGTGGAAACCGGCTGGCGCGGTGATGCGATCAATAATAACGGAGATGACCGCGGCTGGCGGATTACTTTTCGCATTCCGTACGCCAGTCTCGGCCTGAGCAAGCCGGCCGAAGGCAGCCGCTGGCGGATGGCACTCATCTCACACGACCGCGACAGCCAGGCCGGCCCGCCCGGCACTTCATTCATCTGGCCGCTGGCAGCCCAGCGCGATGAACCGTCAACCTGGGCGGTGCTGCGCTTTGGGATGCCGGTTTACTCACCGCCTCAGGTGCGCAACCTGACCAGCCTGTTGATCCGCGAAGGCGAAAATGGGGCGGTCGTGCCGGATGCCGCAGTCGGCGGCACGATCAGCAACCAGTGCCCGGGTGATTCCTACCACATCTGGAACGTGTGGGGCAACCGCAATTATGCCAACGAAAACAGCGCGCTGATTCAAAATCAGGCCGATGTTGCCGATTGGCCGTGCTTTTCGAGGTACTACCTTGCCTTCCCGCTCGACCGGCTGCCGCCCGGCAAGGTGATTCGCTCGGCCCGGCTGGTGCTGCATCACTGGGGCGGTTCGGGGGAGATTTGCAGCGATCCGGATGAAAAACCGGCTTGTGCGCACAGCTCATTCATCCATGTGCTGAGCGTGCCGCCCGGCTGGCAGGAGAATACCATTACCTGGAACAATGCCCCGCTGCCTCTCGAAAACGTGGCCGTGCTGCAGGTGGCGCCGTATAATATCTCTCAACCGGGGCAAAGCTGGCCGGGAATGCGCCGCGAGTGGGATGTCTCCTACGCCCTGTCCAAAGCTTACGATCAGGGTGCGGGTTGGATCAGTTTTGCAGTGTACAGCTCGGATAGCGCCTATCATAGCGGCAAGTACTTCAGCGCTTCCGAAACCGAGGAATGGAACAAGGTAGGGCGTCCGACGCTGATCATCGAGTACGGGGATTGAGGCTAAATTCTCCATAAAATTTTGGAATCGATGGGTTAACCCGCTATAATAACCATAGAACGGCCTTGGACAATCTACAGTTTCCTCCGGCGTTTTTTATCCTTTTAACGGCTGGTTTGCTGACAGGCTGGCTGGCGTGGTTTGTTGCCCGCCAGCAGTTTTCGGCTTTGGGCGCGCGTCCGCTCTTCTTTTTACTGTTGGGCTGCACCTACTGGTCGTTGGTGTATGCCGTTCAAAATGCGCTCACCCAATCGCCCTGGAAGGAGTGGGTGGATGTGGCTGTCAATCCCGGCATTATGCTGGTGCCGGCTGCCTGGCTGGTGTTCAGCCTGGAATACAGCGGACGCAGGCGGTACATCACCCGCCGGTTGCTCGGCCTGCTGGCGATTGAGCCGCTCACCGCGCTTGCCCTGATTTTCACCAATCGGTTTCACTACCTGTATTATGCCTCCCCCACCCGTTCATGGGTAGAAGCGGGGGGATATCTCTATCTTGATTTTGACCCCGGCTCTTTCTTCTGGCTGCATACCCTCTATTCTTATGCGCTGGTTGCGATTGGATCGGTGTTGCTGCTGCTTTCGGCCTGGTCGTTGCGCGGCCTGTACCGCAAACAGGCGTTTATTCTGCTGGCTGCCGTGCTGATTCCGTGGCTCTCGAATGTGATTTTTGTTGCTTCACCCCTCTTTGGGTTGACTTTGCATCTCGATCTCACACCAATTTTCTTTTCGCTCAGCGGGTTGCTGCTGGTTTTTGGGGTTTTTCGCTTTCGTTTGCTGGATTTAACTCCCCTGGCGCGCGACCTGCTCTTCGAAGTGCTGGAAGATGCCCTGATTGTGGTGGATGACGAAAACCGGGTGGTGGACCTTAACCCGGCCGCCTGCCGCCTGTTCGGTAAACCGGCTGCTGAGGTGATGGGCAAACCAGCGGGAAGGCTGTTGGAAAAGGTATTGCCTATTGCAAGGAAATTCCTCAACACACGGGAAACGCACGAAGTGATTACCCTGCCTTTGGGCAGTGAAACGCGCTACTTCGACCTGCGTATTTCGCCGCTCAAAGCCCAGCAGCGAGGATATGCCGGCCGAATGGTACTGCTGCGCGACATGACTACTATCTACCGCGCCCAACAGGCCCTGCAGGACAGTGAAGCCCGTTACCGCCAGTTGATCGAATCATCCCCGGAGGTGATCTTCGTCCTGGACGGGCAGGGCCGGATTCTGCTTGCCAACCCAATTGCGCTGGAAAAATTTGCCCTGCCGGGCGAGGTGATTGAGGATCGGCTGGGCATCTGCCACCTGTTTATAGAAGAAGACCGCGATGCAGTGTTGCAGCACCTCCTGCTGGCGCTGGAAACCCGCCAGACTCAAACGCTGGAAGCCGGGGCTCTGGCATGGGACGGTCATCCGTTTGCGGTTGAAATCCATTTTTCCCCGTTGAAGTCGGGCGGGCAGGCGGCTGAAGAGGTGTTGTGCCTGGTTCGGGACATCAGCGAGCGCAAAAGAGCAGAAGAACAACTCCTGCGGGCTGCCGAAACGGAACGGCACAACCGGGAGCTGGCTGAAGCGCTGCGCGAAATTGGCATGGCGCTCAGCGCCAGCCTGGATGTGGATGAAGTTCTGGATCAGATTTTGGAAAGTATCGCGCAGGTCATCCCCTACGACTCCGGTAACATTACCCTGCTGGACGGCAATCGTGCCGTCATCAGTCGTTGGCGGGGTTACGACCGCTTTGGTGAGCAGGTGGTACAGGCGGTGCAGCACTTCGTTTTCGATGTGCAGCAAACCGAAAACTTCCGCTGGATGCTGGAAAACCGCAAACCGCTCATCATTCAGGATACCCATGCCTATCCCGGCTGGGTGCGGGTGGAAGCGACCGAGTATATCCACTCGTGGGTGGGTGCGCCGATCATCGTCCAGAATGAGGTACTCGGCTTTCTTTCTCTGGATAAATGTGAAGAGGGTTTTTACCGGCCGGAGCACGCCCGCACACTGGAATTGTTTGCCGCGCAGGCCGGCCAGGCGCTCTACAATGCCCGCCTGTACCGGCAGAGCCGTCAGATGCTGGAGCACGAGCAGAAGATCAATCAGATTCTGGAAAGGATTACTTCCTCGATTGATCTGGAGTCCACCATGCAGCAGATTACGTACTACGGTTGTCAGCTGCTGGGGGCGGACAGCGGGCTTGTGGCACTTTTGGACGAGCGCCGCGATGTGCTGGTAACCCTGAGTGTCTATGATCCCTCCCAACGGTTGGTACGGGTGGATGAATCTCCGCGCGGTACGGGGCTTTCCTGGCAGTCCATTGAACGGCGGCGTACGTTGATTTCTGATAACTATTCGAGTGAACCATTATCGCGACCAGAGATGAGAGATAAGGGGGTGTACGCTTTTCTGGCAGTGCCCATTCTGACCGAGGCGGAAGTGCTGGGTGTACTGAATTACTTCATGCTCTCGCCGGAAAAGAAGTTTGATCCTAAAGTCATCGGGCTGGCAGAAACGCTTGCGCGTTACAGTGCCGTTGCCATCCAAAAAGCCCGCCTGCTGGAAGAAGCCACCCGCCGGGCGCGGGAAGCGGAAACGCTTCAGCAGGCCTCCGCGGCAGTTTCTTCGGCGCTGCGTCTCGATCAGGTGCTGGATCAGGTGCTGGAAAACCTGGAACGGGTTGTACCGTATGATTCGTGTGCGCTTTTCCTCAAGGAAGGTGATGAACTGCGGGTTGTGGCGGCGCGCGGTTTTCCCCATCCCGAACGGGTCAAAGGGCAGCGTTTTCCGGCGCGGGACGATTTGCTGCTGGAAAGCCATAAAACTCAATCGCCCATCATACTTGCCGATGCGCAGAAAGATGCCCGCTTCAAACGCTGGGGTGATGCGGCGCACGTTCGTTCCTGGATGGGCGTTCCGCTGATAAAACGCAACACGGCGATCGGCTTTTTGACCATTGATCACAGCCAACCAAATGTGTACACCGAAAACCATGCCAAACTGGCGCTGGCCTTTGCCAATCAGGCGGCGGCTGCCATCGAAAATGCGCGCCTGTTCGAATCAGTGCAGCGTATGGCGGTCAGCGATCCGCTGACCGGTCTTTACAACCGCCGGCATTTCTTCGATCTGGCCGGCAAGGAATTTTACCGCGCCCGGCGTTACGGCAAGGCGCTGGCGGTGGTCATGATGGATCTGGATGACCTCAAGAAAATCAACGATTCGTACGGACACCTGACCGGCGATCAGTTGATCATTTTCGTTGCCGAGCAGTGCCGTCAGCAGCTGCGCAAAGCCGATCTGGCTGCCCGCTTCGGCGGGGATGAATTCATCCTGTTGCTGCCGGAAACCGGTCTGGATGCAGCCATGCAGGTTGCCTGGCGGCTGCGCGATGCCGTGAAAAAGGGGTTTACAGATGAAAATGGCGGTGTGGTGATTTCGGGGGTCAGTCTGGGGGTCAGCGCCATAGATGCGGACTGCAACTCGCTGGAACTGCTGGTCAACCGCGCCGATCAGGCACTGTATACGGCGAAACAGCAGGGCAAAAACCGGGTGTGCGCCTGGGTGGATGGTCAGGTGCGTTCCTTTGCCACCAAACCCCTCGTTCCACCCAAAGATCTGACAGTCTAAAACGCTTATCCGGCTGACTGCGGGGAGGCTGAACCGGAACTTTCCGCCTTCCGCGGGCGGTTCAGACCCATGATGACCCCCAGCACCAGCGACCAGGCGGCCGCCAGCCCAATCTGGACTTCAACCGGCATCAGAAAAGTGACGGTATGCGCCGGGATCCAGAACCAGATCAGGGTTGCCCAGGCGTGGGTGATGCCCGCAAATCCCTTTTGCCCGAGAATCAGATTATCCTCCAGCCGGTGAAAGGCCATCATCTGCGGGCCAAAGAAGGTGTTGGTCAGTACGGAAACCGACAATGCCCAGCCCAGTCCCTGCCCCAAAAAATCGGGAAGCAAATGATGATCCAGCAGCGCGCGGGTGAAACCGCGCATGCCGGTGAACCCGTACTTGATGATGACTCCCAGCAGCGCCCAGGCGAACATTTTGGCAATCATCTGTGCACCGCTGCCGGGCAGGCCCAGCCGTCGCTGTTGAATGGTGAAAGAAATGATTTCCCCCAAGGTGCCTAGCAGGGCGAATTGCACGGCTGCCGAAAGCAGCGGATTAGCCGTAACCCAGGCAATGTAAAAATCCATTGGTTCACCTCCGATTGTCAATGAGCGCCGCTGCGCCGATGCCCATGATCAGAATCAGCAAACCGATGATGACGAACATCAGCGGAATGTTCAGGGCAGCCGCCAGCACCCCGCTCAGCCACGGGCCGAGGAACATGCCCAGCGAATAGACCGACTGGTGCAGACCCATGGCGGTGGTGCGTTCGGCGGCATCCACGCGGTTGATGCTCAACCCCATCAGCAACGGGTAGCCAATCCCAAACCCCAACCCCACGCAGAACTGAAAGACAAAGATCAGTGCCAGGGTGGGCGCCCAGGCTGCGCCGAGCATGCCGCCGCCCAGCAGGGTAAAACTGAGGATGATCATGGGTCGGTGACCAAAGCGCTGCGCAAGCGCCGCCGCCAGACTGTTGCCGGCCAGCCCGATCAGCAGGTTGAGGCTGAGGAGCGTGCTGATGACCACGTCCGATGCGCCTTTCAGGCGCGCCAGAATGGGGATGAAGGTGAAGGTGGCGGCAAAATCAGCGGTATGGGTCAGGGCTTGCAGCAGGGAAGGCAGCATCACTTCCCGCCGGCTGGCTAACCGCTTCAGGGCGTTCAGGGAGGGCTTGTGCGGCGGCGTTTGAGCTTCAGGCAGGAAGAAAAGCAAAACGGCGGCGAACACAGCCGCCGCAGCGGCCAGATTGAAGGCCAGCGGGTAACCACCCAGTTCGTTCAGCCAGCCGTTGGCAGCGGTGGCTGCAATCCGCCCGGCGGTAGCCGTCATTGCCAGAATGCCGGTGGCGCGCACCACTTCTCCTGCCGAAAAGCGGTTGGAAAACAGCACCACCAGCGGCACCCACGTACCGGCCGAAACGCCCACCAGCGCCCGTCCGAGGATGGCGGTTTGAATGGTAGGGGCGTGGCCGAGGGTCAGTGCGCCGGCAGCCACCAGCAGCAGCCAGAGGGTGGCAAACGGCTTGCGGCGGCCGGCCCAGTCTGCCAGAATGCCGAGCGGCAGCCGCACGATCAGCTGCCACAGGCCGTACATGGAAAGTGCCGTGCCGATCAATGCCAGATCGGTGGTTTTGGTTTGCAGGTAAAGCGGCAGGGTGGGCACATACAGGTACAACGCCGACCAGTAAAGGAAGACGACCACTAAAAACAAAGCATTCAATGGGATGAACCTTGGGGGAAAGATGCGGAAAAGCCGGAATGGTTTAATTGTGCCGGAAAAGGCCGGAGATGACAAGCAAAATCGGTGCGGTGAATTCCAAAAGTGGTATTAAAACCTTGAGTCTGGGATAAGTGCAAAACCCGGTAATTATCCCCCTCCCGGCCTCCCCCAAAATCGCCCCAGCGATTTTGGGGGAGGTGCAGGTGGGGGTGATTGGTATTGCATACAAGGTTTTGATCTTATCCCGAACTCACGTTAAAAAAGTAGGCTTGTACGACAAAAACCGCTTGAAATTACCGTGAGAATTTGCTAACATTTGTTCAGAAAGGGTTCAAATGTAACATGAATCATGAGTCGCCGGAACACATCTCCACCCGTGAACAGCTGCTGGCGCGGGTGGCCTGGCTGTATTACGAGCAGGACCTGACTCAGGCAGAAATTGGGGCGCGGTTGGGACTTTCGCGCATCACCGTCAACCGCTTGCTCAAAGAAGCCCGTCAGAGCGGGATCGTCGAAATCCGCATCCGGCCGGTTTCCTTTGACCTGCCGCTGGTGGAAGTGCTGTTGCAGCGTTTTTCTTTACAGGATGCCTGGCTTGTGCCGGCTGTTGAAGAAACCGGCGAGGAACTGGCTCAATCGCTGGCGCAGATGGCAGCCCTGGTGCTGGCACAGCGCTTGCAGGAGGGTTGGACGGTGGGCATCGGCATCAGCCGCACCATTTCCTACCTTCCCGATTTTCTGGTGTTGGATAAGCCGGTCAACTGCCGGTTTGCCACTTTAATGGGTGGGTTGTACTTCCGTCCGGTAGAGATGTCGCACAACTTCGATATTCTCACCCGTCTGGCAGTGGCTACCGGCGGCGAAGCCTACTACCTGCCGCTGCCCACTTTTGTCAGCGAACCCGCAACGCGGGAGCATTTGCTGGCCGACCCGCTCATCCAGCGCAGCCTGAATGTCGCCCGGCAGGCGGACATGGCGGTTTTCAGCGTTGGCACGGTTGACCCGGCGGCGTTGTTGGTTCAGGCCGGTATCCTCGGCGAAGAAGACTTGAAAGAACTGCTGGAATACGGAGCGGTGGGGGATGTGCTGGGATATTTCTTCGACCGGAACGGCCGGCTGGTTCCGGCGGCAGTTCACCAGCGGCTGCTGGGGATTTCACTGGAAGACCTGCGCCGTATTCCCTTGAAAATGCTGGTGGCTGGCGGAGAGCCCAAACGCCGGGCTGTCCATGCAACATTGCGCAGCGGGCTGGTGGATGTGCTGGTCACCGACACGGCAACGGCGCGCTGGCTGTGTGATCAAAAAGCAGAGGTGGAGGTGTAAGCGATGAGCAAGGAATGGTTTATCGGTTGGGATGCCGGCAGCAGCGGCGGACGCTGTTTGCTGGTCAATTCGCGCAGTGGACAAATGGTGAGCGCTTACCGGGCCTGGTCGCATCTGCCTTCAGCGGAGGGTGGTTGGGCCTACGACCTGGATACCCGCGCCGTCTGGCAGACGCTGGCTGAGCTGACCCGTGAAGTGCTGGCCAGGGCTGGCATTCAGTCGCACCAGACAGGTGGGATTGCGGCAGTCAGCCAGCGCCACACTTCGGTGTTGATAGACGAAGCCGGCCAGGTCATTTTTGCCGCACCGAACCGCGATGCCCGGGCGGTGGAACAGAGCATGACTCTGGCAGATACGCGCGGACAGGAACTGTATCGGCGCACCGGCCACTATCCCAGCCCGGTGTTGATGGCCGCCCGTTTGCTGTGGGTTAAAGAACGCCAACCAGCGCTGTTGGAACGCGCCCGTTACGCGCTGACACTGAGCGACTGGCTGACCTTTCGGCTGTGCGGCACGGCGGCGGCTGAGTTCTCGCAGGCAGCCGAATCGCTGCTGTTCGATCTCCACCAGCGCAGCTGGGCCGCTGATGTGATTGTCTCGCTGGGTTTGCCGGAATCAATTTTCCCGCCGCTGGTTCGGGCGGGCAGCCGCCTGGGTGGGCTGAGTGCTGAAGCCGCCGAATTTTTGGACCTGCCGGCCGGTTTACCGGTAGTGGTTGGCGGCGCCGACACGCAAAGCGCGCTGTTGGGCATGGGGATTACCCGCCCCGGGCAGACGGCGGTTGCCGCCGGCAGCACCGCGCCGGTGATGGTGACCACCCCACAGCCGGGATTTCATCCGCAGGGGCGGACATGGTGCGGTCTGCATTTGCTGCCGGAAGTATATGTGGTGGAGAGCAACGCCGGTTCAGCCGGCACGGCCCTGGAATGGGCGGCCGGCGTGCTTTACCCCCATTCGCCCCAACCGGTGGCGGCGCTGTGTGCCGAAGCCGCAACGGCAGCGCCGGGGGCGGGCGGAGTGTTTTCCACCGTAGGGGTGCAGTTGTTCAACGCTGCAGCGCTGGGTCTGCCGGTTGATTCGCTCGCTTTTTCCACCTTCAG
>Ga0067045_1028697_pt1 | contig 28848 bp, 21 predicted proteins | sample TerdegcTABiofilm_FD_59184 | JGI IMG/M metagenome (GOLD analysis project Ga0067045, IMG submission 59184) | Combined Assembly of (Gp0054472, Gp0054536) Wastewater bioreactor microbial communities from Singapore -Terephthalate degrading...
CACTCGGCGCAGCCGAGGGTCGGCATGGAGGCCCACATGGCGGCTTCCATGCTCACCCGACGCTTCGCGTCGTGAGAGCATGCCACCCAATTCCGACAGTTGTTCCCTTGGCCGATCCTTGATCCAAGTCAAAGACGTCTCTTTGCCGCCGCCGTAGTATTCAGAAGACGGCAAGAAGTTCTCCAGCCAACGGCGTCGGCCATGGTCAACCCGCAGGATCCCCCACGACGGCTTGTCCGCGAGAAGCAGACGATTGCGGCCATGGTCGGCCTCTACTGCCGGGACCATCACCGCCCGCCGGACGGGTTATGCGTCGCGTGCCGGGCCTTGCTCGACTACGCGACGGCGCGTCTGGACCGCTGCCCGTTTGGGGCCCGGAAGCCGACGTGTGCGAAGTGCCCCGTCCACTGCTACCAGCGCGCGATGCGCGAAAAGGTGAAGGCCGTCATGCGTTATGCCGGTCCGAGGATGCTCCTGCGGCATCCGCTCTTGAGCCTGTTGCACCAGGTCGACGCCCTGCGCGGCCGGCGCGAACGACCATCCCGAGGAGGTGTCCGGTGACGAAGCGGAAGATCGTCGAGATCGACGAAGCGAAATGCAACGGTTGCGGGCTGTGCGTCACGGCCTGTGCGGAGGGGGCCATTCAGATCGTGGAGGGCAAGGCAAGGCTCGTTTCCGAGGTCTACTGCGACGGCCTGGGGGCTTGCCTCGGGGAGTGCCCTCAGGGGGCGATCACAATCACCGAACGCGATGCGGCGCCGTTCGACGAGACCGCGGCCCGGCACCACGTGGCCCGGCTCCGCGAGCCCCAACCCGCCGCAGCCTCGTGTTCCGGCGGATGTCCCGGCGCCCGCGTGCAGGACCTCCGCCTCAACGTGCTGCCCGCGGCGTCCAACGAGCCCAAGGCATTGCCCACCCTGTCCGAGTCGGCACGATCGGCCTTGGGGAACTGGCCGGTCCAACTCCGGCTGGTGCCGCCTGACGCCCCGTTCCTCCGCGACGCCGATCTCTTGCTGACGGCCGACTGTGTGCCCTTCGCCTTGGCCGATTTCCACGAGCGGTACTTGCAGGGCCGGCCGGTGGTGATCGCGTGCCCTAAGCTCGACAACGTGCAGCCCTATGTCGAGAAGCTGGCGGCCATGTTCACGCTCGGGTCGCTCCACAGCCTTACGGTGGTCCACATGGAGGTCCCCTGCTGCACGGGCCTGATGCGGATCGTCCAGGCGGCCCGGCAGGCTTCCGGCATTGAGATTCCCCTCCGCGAAGTCGTCATCTCCACGCGCGGCGCCGTGCTCCGCGAGTCCGCCGTGGTGGGATGAACGGCGCCCTTCGCAAGCAGCCGTGCCGAGCCTATACTGGGCGCACGAGGTGCGGGGAGCCGAGGGCCCCAAGCGTCCATCGTGGCGAGTTGTAGGTTTCTCCAGCCCAGGCGTTTACGCCTGGGTGGTCGTGCCGCGGTCGGCGTCCCCAGCCCCTTCAGGGGCTTCTCTGCAAAAAGCCCCTGAAGGGGCTGGCCTTTGGCCTGTCGCCTTCGCCACCCAGGCGTGAACGCCTGGGCTAGAGAAAATCCGTCGCCTCTGCCATACCCATCCACCGGAGCAGTCCGAACCCCATGGCATCTTCCCCCCCGTCGCGCGACGACATTGCCGAGCGATTTCTCGACCAACTGCCGTTCCAGCTCTATTCCTACCAGGAAGAGGCCCTGCTGGGCTGGTTTGCGGCGGAGCAGGGGTTGATGGTCTGCGCGCCGACCGGGACGGGCAAGACCCTGATCGCCGAGGCGGCCCTGTTCGAGGCGCTCCACAACGGCACGACGGCCTACTACACCACCCCGCTGATCGCCCTGACGGAACAGAAGTTCCGCGAGATGCAGTCGCTCGCCGCCAAATGGGGTTTCCACCCCAACGACGTCGGCCTGGTGACGGGGAACCGGCGGGAGAATGCCGAGGCCCGGATCCTGGTCGTCGTCGCCGAGGTCCTTTTCAATCGGCTGCTGCACGGCGAGGCGTTCGACTTCTCGAACGTCAGCGCGGTCGTCATGGACGAATTCCACAGCTTCAACGATCCCGAACGCGGGGTGGTCTGGGAGCTGACCCTGGGGCTCTTGCCGGCCCACGTGCGGACCCTTCTGCTGTCGGCCACGGTGGGCAATCCGGAGGAGTTCATCCAGTGGGCCAAGATCGGCCACCAGCGGAGCCTCGACCTGGTCGAAGGAAGCCAGCGCCGCGTCCCGCTGGTGTTTCAGTGGGTACCCGACCGCCTGCTCACCGAGCAGATCGAGGCGATGTCCGAAGGGGACGAGGCGTCGCGTCTCACGCCCGCGTTGATCTTCTGCTTCAACCGCGAAGAGTGCTGGAGCGTGGCCGAGCAGCTCAAAGGCAAAGGACTGCTGGCCGCCGGGCAGCAGGCCCGCCTCAACGAGGAACTCAAGAAGCACGATTGGTCGCAAGGGGCCGGACCGAAGCTCCGGCAGTTGTTGCTCCGCGGCGTCGGCGTGCATCACGCCGGGCTGTTGCCGAAGTATCGCCGCATCGTGGAGGATCTGTTCCAGCACAAGCTCCTTTCCGTGACGGTCTGCACGGAGACGCTCGCGGCGGGCATCAATCTGCCGGCCCGGAGCGTGGTCGTGCCGAGCCTCATGAAGGGCCCGCCCGGCAAGAAGCGGATCCTCGACCCGAGCGCCGCCCACCAGATGTTCGGCCGGGCCGGGCGTCCGCAGTTCGACACCCAGGGCTACGTTTTCGTGCTCGCCCACGAGGACGACGTCAAGATCGCCCGCTGGAAGGAGAAATTCGACCGCATCCCGGAAGACACCAAGGACCCGGGCCTCCTCAGGGCCAAGAAAGACCTGAAACGCAAGATGCCAAAGCGGCGGGAGACGGAGCAGTACTGGACCGAGCCCCAGTTCAACAAGCTCCGCGACGCCAAGCCGGGAAAGCTCTACAGCCGCGGCCCGTTGCCGTGGCGGCTCTTGGCCTACATGCTCGACGCCTCGCCCGAAGTGGATCGCATCCGCAGACTCGTGGCGAAGCGGCTGATGGACAGTGCCCGGCTCGAAGCCGGCCAGCGCGAGCTCGACCGCATGTTGCTCACGCTCTGGCGCTCCGGCTACGTGACCCTGGAACCGAAACCGCCGGCCGCCGAGCCGGCCGCGGACGCTACTGGGCACGGCTCTCCCGACCCCTCTGCTGTGCGCGGGTCTCCCGACCCCGCACCTTCGCCGACCGAAGGTCTCCAGAGCGGGATGCTCGGAAGCTTGGACCGCCCCATGACTGAGGGCGACCGAATCCCCGCACCGCCCGTCCCAACGGCCGCGGCCAATCCGTCCTCTGCCCCCGGTTCCGCCCCGAAGGTGCAGGTCACGCTCTCCGGCGTGCGGACGGCCGCCGACGCCGGGGCGAAGCTCTCTTCCGGAACGGCGGCCGCGGAGGAGCCCGCCCCGTATCGGCCCGTCACGGCCCACCCCACGCCGGAACTCTCTCGGCTCGTCTTGTTCCGCGGCGTGAACCCGCTTTATGGGATGTTCCTGGTCAACCAGTTGGGAATCGCCAATCGGGAGGAGCGGATCCAGGCGATGGAGAGCGTCTTGGAGTTGCCCGGCTCGGTGGGCCATTTCGTGCGCGTGCCGCGTCACGACCGGATGCCGCCCGGCCCGTTGGCCACCACCCGCCTCGACGAGCAGTTGCTCCGGTTCGGCCTCGCCACGCCCGAGCAGATTTCGCAGACGCCCTCCGAAGACGACGACCGCCGTCGCAGCTCGTTCGACGAGCCGCGGGTCTGGGTCCTCAACCTGGCCGAGAAGCTTCGACTCTTGTTCGACTACGAGTTCCCCGGCGTCCACGGCGTGCGTACCCAGGCGGTCTGGGCGGCGGGCGAGGTGCTGGAGTTCGGCGGCGACTTCAACAAGTACGTCACCAGCAAGAGCCTTCAGAAACAGGAGGGGATCGTCTTCCGCCACCTGCTGCGGCTCATCCTCCTGATCGGCGAGTTCCTCCCCTTCTGCCCGCCGGAGACCACCGAAGACCTCTGGCGTGCCGACCTCCAGGACGTCGCCGACCGGCTCACCGAATGCTGCCGCAAGGTCGATCCCACGAGCACCCAGAAGATGCTCGACATCGCCGAGGCCGACGCCACCGAAGGACTCGAACCGCTGTAGGATCGGCCGAAAACCACTTCCGCATTCGCTCTTCCATAAAGCCGCGACCGCTGGTCGCGCCGGAACCTGCCCTACGCTCGACGCAGGGCTTCCCGCGATTTCGGAGGCTTTCAGCCCGCACCATCTGTTGTATAATACAGGCAAGATGGAGGAACGCACATGCCGACAACCGCGCAAGAGATCTTCACGCAGACTGTCTGCACGATGCCGCCTACGGAACGACTCCGGCTGGCGTCCCTAATCCTCAACGACCTTGCCCAGTCCAACCTGACCGTTGTGGAGGTCAGCGACACCTGGAGCGAAAAGGACCAAAACAACTTGACGGCGTTCTCGCTGCACTACGCGGACGCAATGTACGCCGAGGACGAGTGAGTTGCTCAACCCAGCGGGAGATTAAAGGGAGATTAAAGGGGTCGGGAGTCCTTGTTCTTGCGCTGGCAGAACGCGGCCGGAGTGTCAAATCGTCACAACAAAGACTCCCGACGCCTTTAATCATCCCTAGAAGGTATGGGGGAGGGACTATGAGCTACAAGTGGATGCCACTCCTTGGCGAGTTCGAGGTCACGGAGCAGGAGATCCGGTTCTTGGGAAAGACCATCTAGTACCAGGACCAGCCGGCACCAGCCATCGGCAACCTCGTCTCAGACCAGCGCTTCGCAGGCGGGACGATCGAGGCCACCGTTTCGTTCGATGACGTGAAGGAACGCTCGGCGGCCGAGTTGATCCTGTCCTACGACCCGCGGTCCCGGGCTTTCCTAATCGCTGGCCTTGGCGGTCTCCCTTGGGCGATGTTCGACATTCGGGACTTCCGCCCGGACATCGTCGCGTCCCCCTGGACAACCTATGCTGTCGCAGGCGCGCGGGAGAACCTCAAGCCTGGTACTCCCTACCAGCTCAAGGCGACCGTTTCAGGGTCCCTCATCACCCTGCATGCCGATGATGTGCACGTCCTGAGCGCGACTCTTCCTTACCCTCTGCAAGAGACCCAGGTGGGCGTCTGGTGCATGGCGGATCACACGGTTCGCGTCAGAGATTTTCGCGTGATGGGGGCCAGAGCCCGGGCCTTCATTGCGATGCAATTCTCTTCTCCGTTCAACGAAATCTACGCAGACGTCATCAAGAAATCGTGCGAGGACAACGGCGTGGAAGCCGTGCGTGCTGACGAAATCTACGGTCCGGGCCTCATCATTGTCGACGTCGCTCAGGAGATTCTGCGTTCGAAGTTGATCATCGCTGACATCACTCCTCAGAACGCCAACGTCTTCTTCGAGGTGGGCTACGCCCTCGCGCTGAATAAGCCCACGATTCTCCTGGCCGAGAAGACCACAAAGCTGCCCTTTGACGTCTCGGCCTTTCGTGTCCTTTTGTACGAGGACAGCATCGCTGGAAGAGCGAGGATTGAGCAAGGCCTCCAGAAACACATCAAGGCAATCTTGGGCCTATCGTGAGGAGAAGGGTGGCGACGTCTAACAAGGGCGTTAAGAGGGTCGGGAGTCTTTGTTCTTGAGTTCGCAGAACGGATCAGGAGTTTCAGATCGTTACAACAAAGACTCGCGACCCCTTTGATTTGTCGCCGGAACCTATCGCACGCTCGGCGCGGGGGTCCCCGCGAGTCCGGAGACCTTCGGTCCGTGCTGTAGCTCGGTCAGGAGACCGGCCACAACGTTGGGAGACCGGCCGCAACAGCAAGCCGTCAACCCAGCTCCAATTGGCACCACCGCCGAAACGTGATGCGGTAGAGCAAGATCACTACTGCGGCGGTCGCGGCAATTGCCATCGCGGCCCTGGCGGGCGTCCAAAACGTCTCTCCGGCAAAGACCGCTGCGACTACCCAACCGGTCGACACCGCGCACGCCAACTCGGCTCCGAAGACGAGGCCCCAGAAGCTGCGTAACGACACGAGCCAGAGCGTCACAAGGTACATCACCGCATATTGCGCCACAATGCACGCCAGGTAGGGCCCGATCATCGCAAGCCACGGTTCCGGGACGTGGAATAGGGACAGCCCGACGACGAGACCGGCGCAATGACCCGCGGCCGCGAATGCGGTGTCGCACGCGCCGTTGCAGATCAAGCCGCGAACGAAATCGGTTCGGCCAAGCGGATAGAGCGATTCGCAGGCCAGGTAGGGCCTTCGTCGCAGCCAAATGCCGCCTAGTACCCCCATCGCGATTAACACAGGAAGGAACGACAGCAGGAACGCGGAATCCATCCCATCCGAAGCCCCCGCGGCCCTGCACTTGAGCCAGAGCACATAGAAGACGAGTCCCACTTGGGCCAAAGCCACGGATGCGCCGGGAGATCTGCCGGCGAGTTGGAGAAGCAGCAAACGCCCCAACGGTCCGCGGGCGCCGGACCAGCGGAAAAGGAGGCGAAACCGCACGTCGTGCAACCATGCCGCGGTCTTCGCGCGGGCGATCACCTGGCCTTCAAACCGACGCCGGTCGCGCTCGCGCCCTCGGGACATGAAATCCCACGCCGACTCCGGAATACCACGGGAGTACTCGGGCATTGCTTCCTCAAGCCTCCAAAGCCGCACCGCGAGGATGGATAATGTGGCAAGCCCGAAGCACGTAGAACCGAGGAGGACGATCGAATGGCCGCCGAAGAGGTATGCTAGGATCTGCCCTGCGAAGGGCTGCGGGGCAGCGCAACCAGCGATGAGCAGGATCGCAAGCAGCCAGGACGACACCGGCCCCGCACGGCAGGAGGACCAGACGGCGCCGGCCATCAACGCCAGGGCGACCGCGGCCACGGCCAAGCCGGAGACGGCATGTGCCCAGGTGAGCAGACAGGCATCGAGGAGCACCGACCCTGCCACGATCGTCCCGGCGGCAAGCAGGTGGGGAAAGGCAAAGTCGGGGAGCAATCTCGCCCGCGGATTCGCGAATTGCCCTTTCACGTGAAGCCCGAGCATCAAGCCTAAGCCGGCGTTGGCGAACAAGAATATCGGCATAGCTCCGGCCGGAAGCTCCGAAGCATGTCCTCGCCCAAAGGTCAAGGGCACGTGCATCAGCAGCCATAAACTTGCGAAAAGCCACACGGAGCGTCGCGTCGTGTACGTGAGGAAGACCGCGTGGAGCCGGCTAGCCATGGTGCATCTCCAAGAAAATGTCTTCCAGGCTGAGGGGTTCGACGTCGATCGTGGCGTCCCAGGTGGTGCGGAGGTCGTCGATCATGGCGCCCGTGACGCCCGAAACGGCCACCAGGGCGCTCGGGCCGGCGACCTCCGTGCGTAGCGCGCCTCGCACGGCGAAGGCTGCGGGCAGGTCCCGGGACGCGGTGATGCGGAGGCGTTTGACGCTTTCCTTGAGCACGTCCAACTCGTCGTGGAACACGATTTGGCCGTCGCGGAGGATCGCCACCCGGTCGGCCACCCGCTCCAGGTCGCTGGTGATGTGCGTGGAGAAGAGGATCGTGCGGGTCTCGCTCTGGGCGATTTCCAGGAGGGTACGGAGGAAGTCGCGGCGGGCGACCGGATCGAGCGAGGCCACCGGCTCGTCGAGCACGAGCAACTCCGGTTTGTGCCCGAGCGCCAGCACCAGCGCGAGCTTCTGGAGTTGCCCGGCCGAAAGCGGCCCGACCCGATCCTTCGGCGGCAGCTCCCACTGCCGGACCAGCCGATGAGCCAACTCCCAGTTCCATCGCGGATAGAACGCGGCGGTGTATTGGAGGATCTGCTCGACCCGCATCCACGGGTAAAGGGCCACTTCCTGGGGCACGTAGCCGAGCTGGGCCTTGCTCTCGGCCGTAAGCCACCACGAATCTTCCCCGAACACCCGAAGGGTCCCGGAATGGACCTTCAGGAGACCCAGCAGGCACTTGATGAACGTCGTCTTGCCGGCCGCGTTCTTGCCCAACAGGCCGACGACAGAGCCCCGCGGGATCGAGAGATCGACGCCGCGGAGGACTTTTTTGTCTCCGAAGTTCTTGCACACGCCTTGCGACGCAATCACCGCTTCCCCGGTCATGGCTGGTGCTCCTCGAGGATGGATCGAACGATCGCGACCACCTGCTCGTCGTCGAGTTGAAGTTGCCTGGCACGGATCACGGCCTGCTCGACCAGCGGGCGGAGTTCCTCCCGGCGATCGGCGAGGCTTCCCCGGGCCGTAATCGGGCGGACCCGCATTCCCGTACCCCGAACCCTTTCGATCACTCCGTCCGCCTCCAGGCGGGCATAGGCCTTGGAGATGGTCATCATGTTGACCTGGAGTTCGGCCGCCAGTTGCCGCACGCTGGGCAACAGCTCGCCGGGCGCCAGACGCCCGCCGGCAATCAGGGCACAGACCTGATCCATCACTTGCCGATAGATCGGGACGCCGGAGGAGGGATGGACGGTGAATCGGAAGGCCGCGTCGTGCATAGGTGTATTATTATAGCAATACACCAACACACGTCAAGCGGGCCGTCAGAGATCCATGAGAATGCGGAGACGGTACTCCACCGCCTGCATGGTCTCGGGGGTCACGGCACCGAGGCGTCTGCCCAGTCGCTCGACCGCGACCGAGCGGACATCCTCGCACTTGATGAAGCTGGGCTTGCGCACCCCGCCTTCCGGAGGATTTACGGGCACGTGCGATCGGACGCCTTTGGCCTTGCTGGTGAGCGGCAGGAGAATGACCAGTCCTGCCGGCCCAAGGTTGAACGTGTTGGCGGATACGACCAGAGCAGGACGTTTGCCGGCTTGTTCGTGGCCCCGGACAGGGTCAAGATCGGTCATCCAGATCTCGCCACGCACGGGAGGGGACATGTTCAGTCGTCCTCCAACCCGTCGGCCAAGCTGGCGTCCCACGCCTGCCGTTCCGTAAGTTCCTCCTCCCAAGCGTCGGGGTCGGATCGTAGCGAGGCGAAGTCCCGATTTAGCCCCTCCAAAAACGTCTGCCGATGGTAGGCGTCGATCGCCCTGGCCAAGACGTCGGCCATCGAATCCCCCGACTGCTCGGCCAATTCCTTCAGCTTTGCGTGGCTCGAACGACGGATTCGTACGGTTTCGCTCGCCATAGTCTAGGCACTCCCTGGATGCTCTTCACGCCACAGAATAGTATACGCTTCTGTATTCGTCCAGGGTAATCGCGGGGCGCAAGTTCGCGGGGTGGGCGGATGCTGCCGATTCTATGCAAACAGGCTATATCGCCCAGTATCCAGACTCGGAGGGGAGCCGAGCCCAGAATTGCCGGAATCCTGAGTGACTCGGTCGCAATCGCGCGATAAGATGCGAGGTGCTGGCCAGCGTTCCGGTAGGGGCGCAAAAAAGTGGGGGCCTTTGACGAGCCACCTCCCTCAGTGGCAATGCCGGATGGCAAGGGCAAGGTAACCAGCCGGCGAAACAATCGTCAGAGGCCCCACGGGCCAGCCTTCGTTAGTGCGACCTTTACAGGTCGTTCGCTCCATTGTCTAATGCACACCTTGTGCCAATCCCCGCGCAAATCCGGTGCATCGGACACGGTTGTTCATAAAGACTGATTTATCAATAGGTTACAGCAAGTTCACTTGTCGTTGGGATGGCGTGGCCGAAGAATGGATCGAAATGCACGACTGTAGCATTTTGCTGCACCTGTGGCAGACCAGCGCGGCAACCACGAGGAATTAACCTATTTGAGGGAGATGAAAGGCGGTTGCCCGGAGCCTTCACTCCCTGTATGAAGTAGTGAGAGGCTATCAAAGAAGTCTCCCCTCTCTCAGAGGGAGAGGGGACCGATGCACGAGTTACGTTTGCGTATCAAGCAGTAGTCGCGATTCTGATGGAGTTGCTTATGAACACTTCGCTTTCCAGCCCGCCGCGCCCGGTGACCGAAATCCGCCGCGTGGCGATTCTCTTCTCCGGGGGGCCCGCGCCGGCGGCCAATGCCGTCATCGCCAGTGCCGCCAGCACCTTTTCCAAGTACGGCATCGAGGTGCTGGGGATCAAGAGCGGTTACTCGCACTTGATGAAGTACAAGGCGGGCGACACGCTCCAGGAGGGCGTGGCCTTCGTCCGGTTGCGCCATGAAGACCTCGAAGGGGCGCGGACCAGCCAGGGGATCATGATCGGCACGGCCCGGGCGAATCCCGGCAAGGACCTCAAGGAGAAGCCGCAACTCGACGACGCGACGGCGACCGCCCCGCTCAAGACCGTGTACGACGCCCTTTGCTCGCTCGGGGTCGATGCCTTGATCTCGATCGGCGGCGACGACACCCTGACCACGGCCGCCAAGTTCAAGATGTTCCAGGACCGGCTCCCCCGCGGGGCCAAGCGGATCCGGGTGATCCATCTGCCGAAGACGATCGACAACGACTACAAGGGCATCGACTTCACGTTCGGCTACTTCACCGCGGTCGAGATGCTCGCCACGGAGATCAACAACCTGCTGGCCGACTCGAAGTCGACCGGCACCTACTACATCGCCCAAGCGATGGGCCGGGCGGCCGGCTGGCTCGCCTACGGGGCGGCCATCGGCGGCGAGGCGAGCCTGGTGATCGGGTTGGAAGACATCCCCGACGAGTGGAAATCCACCGAGGTCGCCCTGGATCCCAAGACCCTTCAGCCCCGCCTCGACCCGAAGACCGGCCAGCCCCTCTCCCGTCCGATCTTCGACCTCAAGCCGGTCGTCCATCACATCGTCGACGTGGTCCTCGCGCGAGAGAAGGAAGGCAAGAACTACGGGGTCATCGTCCTGGCGGAGGGCATTGCCGAGTCCCTGCCTGCCGAGGAGATCAAGAACTGCCTTCCGCCCGACGAGTACCACCGGCTCAAGCTCGACGAGTTCGGCCACTTCCCGGTCTCCCAGACCAAGTTCAGCGGTCGCGTGGGTCGCATGGTGGCCGAAGAGTACCGCGCGCGCAGGCAGAAGGAGCAAGAGGCCAAGCTCGGCCGGCCGCTCACCGACGACGAGAAGAAGAAGCTGCCCGAAAAGAAGCTCGTCGGCCTCCAGTTCGGCTACGAGGTCCGCTGCCACCGGCCCACGGCCTTCGACGTGATCCTGGGGAGCCAGCTCGGCGTCGGCGCCTACCGGGCACTTGCCGAGAAGAACCAGAACGGGGTGATGGTCTCGGTCACCGGCCAGTTGAATATGGTCTTCGAGCCGTTCGAGAACCTGATCAACCAAGAAACCCTCCGCGCCCATCCCCGCCCCCTCCAGCCCGGCGAAGGTTTTCATCAACTCGCCCGGTACCTCGAAGTCCGCGTCGAGGAAGCGGAGTAGGGAGCGGAGATCGGAGGTCGGGTGACCGGAGGGTGGCATGCTCTCACGACGCGAAGCGTTGCACTGAGCATGGAGGCCGCCATGACGGCTTCCATGCCGACCCTCGGCTACGCCGAGTGACGGCATGCCACCCTATCCCGCGCGCTCCAAGAGTTGAAGCGAGCGCGGGTCCAACTTCCATTCGTGCTTGGGCTGGGCCGTCCGATTGCCCACGGGCACGTAGGCGTCGGCCGTGCGGATCGTAGCCGCGCTGGACCCGTAGTTCGCCAGCACCAGGTAGAACCGCCGGTTGGCAAAGACCGAGGCGACCGTCTCGCCGGGCAGCGGTCCCGCCCAGAGATCCGAATCGGCCACCTCCAGCCACGCCCAGGTGCCTTCCTCGACCAGCGGCAGGTAGCGGCGGAGCCATCGCTGGTGGGTGGCACGGGCCTCGGGCCGTCCCGGCACCGAGTCCCACCAGCCGTAGCTGTGGGGCCCTTCGGGATGGGCCTGGTAGTGCTTCCAGATGGCGCGGCAATGGCGGGTCCAGAAGCACTTGTCCTCGGGCGGGTACTCGATCCCCGGGATCACGGCCCGCTGCCCCGTGAAAGGCCGGCCGGCCAGGAGGAGCGGGAACTGCATGTAGGGAATGGCGTGCAGGTAGAGGTCGTCTTCCCGGTCGATTTTGGCCCGGCTCATATCGAGGCACGGCACGACGTAAGGCGCGTGGTTCTTCGTCGCGTTGCGCAGCAGGTCGCCGTTTTTCCCTCCTTCGCCCACCCAGAGGTAGTCGTAGACCTTCACGTCGGTCTTGGGCGCCCTCGTCCCGCCGATGTGAACCTTGACGACCCCGCCACGGCGATTCACCTCGGCGTAGATCAGCCCAAGCAGGTCCTCCAGGGCGCCGTCGTGGGTCGGGCTCTCGTCGAAGGCAAGGACTTCGTCCCGGGCCTGGGCGTCGGGGTTCTTGCTGCCCGGCTGCGAGTAGCCCAGGTCGTTGTAGAGGCCGTCGATGCCGTCGTCGTCGAGGATTCGTACCAGGTGCCTGAGGAAGTAGGCCCGCCACCCGGGACTCGCCGGCGAGCAATGGGCGTACTGGAAATAGATCTCGCGGAGGTCTTGGCGTGTGGCCCACTCCGGGCGGAAATCGGGGTCCTTGCGGTCGAAGTACCCGCTGGAGACATAGACGATCAGCCGCATGCCGCGCCGGTGGACCATCTCGACGAACCGCCGGAACCCGGCCGGATGGAGCGCCGCGAGCTTGTGGGAACCGAACCGACGCTGCGAATCGTTCCACTCCTCGTGGACCTGGAGGAGCCGGATGCCGTGGTCGCGGAGCCGGTCGAGTTCCTGCTCGTCCCAAGCGTCGGGATCCCACGGTTTCAGGCAAGGATACTCGCCCAGGTTGTAGCAGCACTGGCCCGGCAGATAGCCCGTGACCAGGTGCTTGCGCATCGCACGGCGAATGTGCTGTTGGGCATGGGCGATGTTCTGCAACCTGGTCCGGTGGTCCTGCGCCGAATAGGCGGCCAGCACCGGGGGAGTCGCCGATACGGCAGCCGGCCGCTCCTCGGCGCCTTCCGGCCCGCGGCCGGAACCGGAAGCGGACATGGCCGCCGCAGCCGCCGCACCCATCGTCACGAACGTCCGACGTTTCATGGCAGGCCTCGCGGAAGAAGGTACCCAAGAACCGCCGTGGCCGGCACGGCGACGATCGCACTCACGCAATCCACCCCACGACGCATTCTCACTTCGATCTCCCGGTCTTCGCGGCGGCCTCCCGGTAGAGGGCGGCGACCGTCGCGGCATCGACCTTGCCGTCCCAGACCGCCACATAGTAACGCAATTCGAGCGGCTTGCCTGCGGGGACCGTCAGCGGCTGCCGGCTTAAGTCGAGGGTGGCGGAGAGGTAGGCGAATGCCGAATCCATGGTGAACCACGTGGCCGGGTGGCGGGGATTGGCGGGGGAATCGAACATCGCCACCGTCACCGGCTTGCCATCGGCCGAAGCCGAGTAGGCGCACCAGGCGGAACGGGCGTTGTTGGTGCCGGCCACGCCGGTCTTGTTGTCGGCGTTGAAGAAGTGCCCCCCCTTGTCCATCGTGGGGACGAATCGCATCCCCAGGCCAAAGTAGGCCGATCCGGTGAGCGTTACGGTGTCCTTCCCGGGCGGCGGCTCCAGGCGCGTTCGCCAGGTGACCAGCGTCGCGCCGGACGGCCCCGCGCGCCGCACGCGGATCCCCCGCGTCTCGCGGACGACGACCTTCTTGCCGTCCGGGCCGACCCAGTCGATCGACTGCGGGCCGAACTGGAGCGCGTCGCCGTGTTGGGCGAAGAGTTTGGCCGTGTCTTGGCTCCGGTGGACCTGGCGTCCGCACTTGGGGTTTTCCGACCAGAAATCGACTCCGTCGACGGCCACGGCGAACATAAGCCCGTGATGGTGCTTGTGATCGGCCGGCGAATCCCGCAGCACGTTAACCCCGGCCGGGGAGTAGAGCATGGAGAGGTACGGCTTGGCCGGGTTCTCCGCAACCTGATACACCATCAAAGTCCGCTCGCCCGACTTGAAGGCGATGCTGGGGGCCTTGGCCTGCCCCCCCTCCGCCCCAAGGACGACTGCCGGAACGAGCCCGCTGAAGGCCAGCACGCAGGACCAAACGAGGCAAGGACTTAGCAGGCCTGTCGCCCAAGCCCTCCAAAACGCTTCCCGGAACCGTTGCATGGCGCTACTCCCTTTGCGACGAGGGACGAACTCCCGTGACGAGGCCGGGAAGACACGGCCACGGCAGCCCACCCAGGATAACCTCTCCGGCAGGCAAAGCAACAGATGCCACGCTGCCGGATGGATCGGTTGCCTTCCGCGGCGGCGTAGCATAGGGGACGGCCTGTTCAGCGAGTACGGCTGAGCTCGCAGCCCAATACGCTCGCCAGGCGATCCATCACATCGGAACGCAAGGTACGTTCGCCGGTCAGGAAGTCATCCAAGAGGATCGGAGCGACCCCGACGCGTACGGCGATCTCAGCCAAAGAAAGGTCGCTCACGTGGACAGCGCGGCGCAGCTCGCCGCTGAGTGTGGTTTCTTCACGGGCGTCCTTTCGCATTTGATCGCGGGCCAGCAAGTCGGGCAGTTCTCCCGCGATCCGCTCGCGATACTCTCTCAACCGCTCCCTTTCCGGAGCCGTGAGTTCACGGGTCGTGCGTTTGGCTCTTCGTTCGTTCATGGTGGCGATCAGCGAGGTTCGGGGACTTCGTATGCGGTCACCGGCAACAGAGTGAAGCTATCCAGCTCTTCGTACACGGCCATAATGTAGCGCCCGTCCGCCGTATAGCCCCAGGCTCCAGGAAGACCGGAAGTGCGACTGAATCCCTTGCTGGACGGGTGGCATATGACCTGTTCGAAATCCTCCTGGGAGATTCCATGTTCCGCAAGGTGTTCGACGAGTTCGTCGTTCCAGAGAACTTCGTAGTAGGGCATCTGGCCGTTTCCTCGCGTTCCTTCAACTTCATTGTACCATTCGAGGCCATGGCTTCTGTAGGGGGCAGCAAGGGCTCTTCAACCCGGAACGCGCTGACATCGTGCCGCACGATCGCCTGAAGGTCTCCAACCCTCGTTCCTACCTCGCGCCCAGGGCGTCGCGGCACTTCTGGCGATATTCGTTTTGGGCGCCGGGCACGTCGGCGCCCTCGGCCCCGGTCTTCCATGCGGCACGGGCCTCGTCGGCGCGGCCCAGGGCGGCGAGGGCCTTCCCCCGCCAGTATTGGGCCGGGGCCTCTTCCGGCTTGTCCGAGCGGCCGACATTGAGATTCGCCGGATAGGTCAGGGCTGCCTCGAAATCGGCCAGGGCCGCCTTGGCGTCGCCCTTGTCGAGCCGCTCGCGTCCCCGCTCGATGTGGGCGCGGTTGAACAGGCGCCACGTCACGTCCTGGCCCTCCCAGTTGACGAAGTAGGGCATCGCCTCCAGGAACTTGACGCAATCGTCCCACCGTTTCTCGTCGACATAGGCCTGGGCGAGCATCACCGTGATCTCCGCGCGCCGCCCGCCCGCGATCGGCATCGTTGCGAAGAGTTGAATCGCTTCGCGCCGTTTGCCCCGGGCGATGAGGATTTCACCCAAGTCGCGCCACAGCGTCTGATCGCCTGGTCTCGCCGCCACCGCCTTCCGGAAACACGCCTCCGCCTTCGCCAGGTCGTCCTTCGTAGCCGCCGCCAGCCCGAGATTCCGCCAAGCAATGCCGGCAATGGACGCGGAGAGGGCGGAGGGCAGAGGGCGGAGGGCAGCAGCACTCCCCTCTCCCTTTGGGAGAGGGGCCGGCGGTGAGGGCGTCGTCAACTCCGCCGCCCGCTGCCACTCGGCAGTCGCCTCCTCCACCCGCCCCAAATTGGCAAACAAACATCCAAGCTGCAAGTGCGCCTGGGCATCGCCGGGGTTTTCTTGAAGGGCGAATTGGAGAATCTCCACTTCCTCCGGACGCGAGGCGAAGACGCGGTCCTTGTGCGTGACCGCGGCTTGCTGGAGCCATTTGCGCGCAGCCGCCTGGTCACCGGATTGGGCGGCATACCAGGCGAGGTAGTAGAATGGCAGGAAACTCCGTTCGGCCGGCGGGACGGCGTCGACGCAGGCGGCCTCGACCATCCGGCCCGCCTCTCCAACCAAGCCAGCCTCTGCGAGAAAGAGGCTTGTTTCCAACAACTCAAAATCGGCATCGCCGAGCGATCTGCGAGCCCTGCGGTAGAACGTTGCTCTCTCCGCGTCACTCTTCATCTCGTCGATCGCCTCCTCGAAGAGGCCCATTGGGTCGGCCGAGAAGAAGTCCGAGGGGCCCATGCTACCTCTCGCGATCGCTGCCATCCTGAACGAAGCCACACACGCGGCGTCGGCCGTGCTGCCGCACCCTAGCCCGACAGACTCCCGCTCGGTGCGAGGATTCATGAGTGTTTTCCATGCGCCAACGGGGTCGTCCAAGCACAAGAGGGCGCGGGCGGCCAGATCGTATCCAATCAACTCCGTTCCTGGACATCGCACGGCCCGGTAGCCGCAGCGTTTGGCTTCGCGGAGGTGCTCGCGGAATTCGCCCTCACCCCCGGCCCCTCTCCCGGAACGGGAGAGGGGAGTCGCGCTGTCGGCCCTCTCCCCACCGCCGTCTGCCCTCTGCCCTCCGCCCTCTGCCTTCTGCCCTCCGACCAGTCCCGAAGCCAGCCGCAGGTGGCAGACGCCGCGGTAGAACCAGGAGAGGCCGTCGTCGCTGTCGCGATCCAGGGCCTTGTCGAGTCGGACGATCGCTTGCTTGTAGAGCCCCGCCTCGAAGTCGAGCACTGCGAGGGAGCGAAGCGAGGCCACGTGGCCGGGGTCGCGGGCCAGGGCCGTTTCGTAATACTCGCGGGCCCCGCGGCGGTTGGTCTCCCGGTCGAGCTTGCGGCCTTTGAAATAGAGTTCTTCGACCGTCTTCTGGTCGTCCGGCTTCTCCTTGAACTTGGCCGGGTCGGGCGGGTCGACTTTCGGGATCGGCAGCGGCGTGGTGAACGCTGCAAGGATTGCGCCGTCCTTGCGGGTGACGGTCACGTCCACGGGCTTCTCTGGCTGGTCGGAGAGGGTGAGCAGGACGGGGGTGCTCGGAGAGAGGTCGAGTTCTCTGCGCACGAGTTCTTGCTTGGTGCCGGCTGCCCTCACCCCCGGCCCCTCTCCCGAAACGGGAGAGGGGAGACGAGTGGCCGGCCGCTCTCCCGCGGACGGGAGAGGGGAGGTAGGTGCGCTGCGGCTTAGCACGCACTTGGCGTGAGGGAACTGGCCGGTCGCGAGAAGACGCAGTTCGAGCCGTCCGTTGCGGACCGCTCGCTGGACGGCGAGATCCTTCGTGGCATACTCGAACCCGTCGCCGAGGCCGTGGACGGGATACCAGTATTCCTGCCAGGAGATTTGCTCGTGCGGGCCGAGCATGCCGTAGTCGGATTGCGTGGGCAGCGGGCCGCTTTGCACCTCGATGTACGGCCCGTCCTCGTCGGTCAGGTTCTTCTGGGCCACCTTGCCGAACTCCCACTCGCCCCAGGTCCACGCCTTCTTGCCGCTCAGCGTGTTGTGGTCGGCCACCTGCACGATGCCGCGGTCCGCGTCCACGTCGTAGGCGCCGAAGAAGTCGTACGTGCAGTTGACGGAGAAGATCGACTGGTAGGTCGGATAATTCTTCAGCCACGTCAGGTCGCGGCCCTTGTCCACGGGCCAGCGGAAGAACTCCCGGGCGTTGTGGTCGGTGCCCAGGGTCATCGGATAGATGAACCGCGTGCCCGGCCGGTTCGGGAAGGAGGTGCAATTCCAGAAGTAATAGGGGTGCATGCCGTCGGTCGGATTCGCCAGGCGGATCCGCTCGTCGAGATACTTGCGACCCGGGTGCAGCGTGACCCGAACGGTCCACCGCGTGCGGAAGATCTGCTCCGTGTTGCTGATATCCAGGAAGGCCGATCCGTCGTCATTCTTGCCGGCCAGGGCGTTGACCGGCGAGACGGCCGTGACGGTGTGCCCGTGCGGGCCGGCGTTCCACTCCACGCCGCCGGCGATCCAGGCCCCGCGCATGGCGATCATCCCCGGCTTGATCACGCGGTTGACGTGGAACATCTCCTGGTTCTGGGTCTTGTCGAGCACCGAGTGCAGGCGCCCGCCCAATTCCGGCAGGCAGGTGACCTTGAGATACTCGTTCTCCAGGAAGAGGGCCTTGTAGGTGCGATCGACCTTGTTGCGCGAGAGGTGGTCCTGCATCACGTAGGGGTACGTGATCGCGCCCTTGATCGTCGTGGAGAGCTTGGTCCCGCCCTCGAGGGCCCAGAACTTCGGATTGACGTCTTCCTCCCACGGATACGTGGGGAGGGTGATCGTCCCTTCCCACGCCCGGACCTCGGCAGCCTCAGACGCGGCGCCGCCCCAGCCGCCCAACACAGCCGCAAGCGCCAAGACACGCGCGTATGCCGATTTCATCGCACCCTCCTCGCCTTGTGGCGAACCACGCAGAACTGCACGGATTTCAGGAGATTCCGGCTGTAACATACCCGCCGGAATCCGCACCAGCAAGCGCATCGGCCACGTTTCGCACCCAAACCCGGAACAACCTCATTTCTTCGGCTCGTTTCGCGTCGCACGCTGCGCTGCCTGGCGTCCGAAGAGTGTGACTGTCTCGTTGGGCGCGGGCTGGTTCGGCACGGTCCCGATTGCCTTTTGCCTTGGGGGCCGTACAATTCGCCACGCGGATAACCTGCCCCCAACAAGGAGACGCCTCCATGAGGACGAGTCTTGGGATTCTTCTTTCCCTGATGGTAATCCTCGGGGAACAAGTTGCGTCGGCCGGTGAGGCCTACGCGCGCCCCGACCTGCTTGTCGAGCCGGTGACGCTGTCCCGCCCAAGGGTCGTCAAGGAATTCGTGATCCTGGACGCCCGGAAACGTGGCCCATACGACGAAGGCCGCATTCCAGGCGCCGCGTGGGTCGATGCGGCCGTCTGGGCCAAGGCATTCAAGGACGGCAAGGATGCTGCGGGCTGGAGTGCCCGGATCGGAGGCCTCGGAATCGGCAGCGACTCGAAGGTCGTGATCTACGACGACACCTCTTTCAAGGACGCGGCCCGCGTTTGGTGGATCCTCAAGTACTGGGGTGTCCAGGACGCCCGGCTCCTCAACGGCAACTGGACCGGCTGGAAGAAGGCGGGGCTTCGCATCGAGACTGGCAAGCCCAAGGGACCGACGCCGGCGAAGTTCACGGCCAAGCCGCTTTCCGAGCGGCTTTCGACCAAGAAGCGGCTTCTTGCCTCGCTGCAGGACAAGGGGCTGCAAATCGTGGATGCACGGTCCGAACGCGAGTTTTGCGGAATCGACAAGGAGAAGAACAAGCGGGCCGGCGCCATTCCCGGGGCCAAGCACCTGGACTGGATCGACTTGATCGACAAGCCGACGCAACGGTTCAAGAGTCCCGGCCAACTACGCAAGCTCTTCCAGGACGCAGGGATCGACCTCGCCAGGCCGACCGCCACCCATTGCCAGTCGGGTGGACGATCTTCCGTCATGGTCTTCGGCATGGAACTGCTGGGGGCCAAGGCCGTGAGCAACTACTACGCAAGCTGGGCCGAGTGGGGCAACGCCGACGACACCCCGATCGTCGTGCCGCCCAAGGCCAAGAAGTCGCCGTAGGTTGGATGATTTATCACCAGAGTCTAGCCCGAATCGCAAGCGAGGGAACGGTTGGGTGGCACGCCCTGAGCCTTTGCGAAGGGCGTGGCGCGTAGGTTGACGTCCCTAAGCCGGCGGGAGACCTTCGGTCCCCGGTCTCGGCGGGGTCGGGAGACCCGCGCCGAGCGCGTGTTCCCTACAGTCCGTGCCGTGGTCTCCTGGAATCCACTTCACGCCTGTACGAGTTGTTCGGCCGCGGCGCGGTCGGCTTCGGCTTCCGCTTTCCGGCCCAGGCGATCGTAGCAGAGGGCCCGGCTCGCATAGGCCTTGGTGAAATCCGGGTTGAGGCGGAGCGTCTCGGTCAGATCGGCGAGGCTCTCGGCCAACCGGCCTTGAACGAGGTGGACCAGTCCCCGGTTGTAGTAGGCGCTCGCATAGGCCGGGTGGAGGCGGATCGCTTCGTGGTAGTCGGCCATGGCGGCGTCGAACCGGCCTTGACGGGTCCGGGCTACGCCGCGATGGCAGTAGGCGAAGGCGTCGTTCGGGTCCAGCCGGAGGACCTCGGTGTAGTCGGCGACGGCCTGGTCGAGCCGGCCTTGCAGGGCGTGGAGCGTGCCGCGGTGGAAATAGGCCCGGCCTCGCTTGGGATCGAGCCGGATCGCCTCGTCGTAATCCTCCAGCGCCGCGTCGTATCGGCCCTGGGCAATCCGGAGCACACCGCGGCACAGCCTCGCCTCGACGTTCTTCGGCGCCAGGCGGATCGCCTCGTCGTAATCGGCCATCGCCTGATCGGTTTGCTCTCGCTTGGCGTAGGCGATTCCGCGGTTGCAGTGGGTACGTCCGTTCTTGGGGTTGACGCGCAGCGCCTCCGTGTAGTCGCTGATCGCCCGGTCGTAATCGCCCAGCTTGAAGTGGATCATGGCGCGATTCGTGTAGGCCTTGGCGTCGTCGGGCTCCAGCGCGATCAACTCGCCGTAGGCGGCGACGGCGGCTTCGAGGTCGCCCTTCTGGGCCATGGCGTTGGCACGGTTGCCGATCGCCTTGGCGTGGCGTGGCTGGATGCGAAGGGCCTCGTCGTACTGGGCGATGGCGGCCTCGGGATCGCCGCGCAATGCGTGAACCAGCCCGCGCGAGACGTAGACATCGGGATCGTCGGGCTTCAGGCGGATCGCCTCCGCGTAGTCCGCCAGGGCTTCGTCGAGCCGGTTCATCTTGAAGTAGGCCAGGCCGCGGTTGTAGCAGGCCTTCGCGTAGCCGGGGTCGAGACGGAGGGCCTCCGTGTACTCGGCGACGGCCTTGGCCTGGTTCCCTTTCCTGGCGTAGGCTGCGCCGCGATTGTAGTAGGCCGCCGCTTCGTTGGGACTGAATTGCAGCACGCGTCCGTAGTCGGCGATGGCCATCTCGAACTGGCCCTTCGCCTCGTAGGCGTTTCCCCGGGCATAGTAGGCCTCGGCGTACTTCGGATTCAGCCGAATCGCTTCGCTGAACGCGTCGACCGCCCGGTCGTAATCCGCGTTCTCGTGGCAGGCCAGGCCGCGATGCAGGACGTCCACTTCGTTGAACATGGCGGGGATTAGGGATTAGGGGTCGGGGGTCGGGGTGTTAGCGGTTCAGATTCACGTTTCCCGCGTAGCGGGCGGGCTTGCCCGCCGCTCGGCTGCGGCCGTGCTCAGGCAGAGAAATTAAGAATGAAGAATGGAAAACGCCGGAACGCCGTCCGGCACGCTGGTATTCGCCATCTCCCGTTGTGCCTTCATCCCTCATCCCTCATCCCTCATCACTCATCCGTTCCCTACACGGTCACTTCTTCATACTCGGCGCCGAGGTTGGGCGACTCCACGGGCTCGATCTTGCTGCCGCGATGGAAGACCGAGTGATTCGGCCCGGCGCGTTTCGCCTCGCTCATGGCCTCCTCCAGACGGTCGAGGACGTCCTCGTAGCGGTCGTCGGGCTGCACCTCGGCCAGGGCGCCGCAGGCGGTCAGGCGGATCTCTTCCTCGTTGTGGCGGAAGGTGGTGCGCTGGAGCGACTGGCGGATCCGTTCCACGGCCTTCGACGCGGCCTGGGGTCCGTTGTCGCTGAAGAAGACCGCGAACCGCTGGCCGCCGCACCGCGAGGCGAGGTCCGAGGCGGCGATCGACTTCCGGAGGACTTGAGCGACGTGGCGGAGGACCCGGTCCCCGACCAGCGGTCCGTGGCTCGCGTTGAGTCTGCCGAACCGGTCCAGATCGAGCATCGCCGCGCACGTCGGGCGGGAGCGGTGCCGGTCCTGCCGCCACCACTCCCAGAGCGCGACCTCCAGGCCGATGCGGTTGCGGAGTTCGACCAGCGAGTCGCAGAGCAGTTGCTTCTCGATCTTGTCGACGCGGTTTTCGTAACGTGCGATGACCAGGAAGGCTTTCTCCTGGCTGTCGCGGAGCCGGTGCCTCGCCTCGCGCAGATGGCCGATCTCGCCCAAGAGCCGGGACACCGTGGCTTGCAGGTCGGCGTCGGGATCCACCTCCTGGAGGTTTCCCAACGTGGTCTCGATCTGGGCCGCCTGCTCCATGTTGGCCGCTTCGACCTCTTCGCCCAGCCATTTCAGCTCGCCGAGTTCGTCGATCCGGCTGCGGAGCCGCTCGGCACCCTCGCGCTGCTCGGCCAAGTAGAGTTCGCAGTCGGTCTTCAATTCGTCGAGCGATCGCTGGAAGGTCCCGGCGTCGATCTTGCTGCCCAGACAGCGGAGCCGTGTGTCGATCTCCGTGGAACGAGCGCCGCTCTTCATCATCGTGATGTTCAGGCTCAGGATCGACGTCTCCACGAACTTCTCATTGAGGTCCCAAGCCTCGGGGTTCTCGGGCCGGATGAGATCGGCCAGGTCCTCGTCGTAGGGCTCCTCGTAGGGTTCCACCTCCGTATGCTCGGCGGGATCGGCCTGGAGAAGTTCTTCCAGCGGCGGAGCGGGCTCGTCGCACGGCTCGGACGCGGGCAGGGCCAAGGAAGCCGCAGGCGGCCGGGAAGGATCAGGAGAAAGTGCACCGGATGCGTGCGACTCACGCCCCAGCGCAATCCAAGCCTCCCTCAGAGTCGCCGGCCCGTAACCCAGGTGTACCGCCAGCCCGTACCCGAGGCCTAGGTTGAAAACGCCAAGCACCAGCAGCAGCCAGAATAGTCCCATCGGTCCCCCTACCCGGACATCCAGGCAAGTCTACCTTAGGGAGTGGGCGAGGGAGGGACCGGGTGTCGTGGTGGCAGAAATCGGCATCCCTGCTCGGAGAGACATTCCGCTCACGAGATTCAACGGGGTTCTGGGCGACGCTTTCGGCACAAGCTGCTACGGAACGATCCCGTCCGACATGCGGAGCCTACTTGTTCTGAAGGCTTGTTGATCCAAGCGGCCGTCCAGGAATGACTCCGGGATTTCATTGGCAAGTCCCCTCCCCCCCGGCCCCTCTCCCGTCGAACGGGAGAGGGGAGCAACTCTCGGACGCTACGCTGCGCCTATTTCGCGCAGCTCGGCGCCGCGGCGCAGCCCTGCGGGGGCGCACAGCAGACGGGCTTCGGCACGTAGCAGGTGTAGGTGTGCGGGATCTTCTTCTCGACGATCCGTGTGGTCTCGTGGGGCTTCTTGATGGGAACCGCGCGGTAGACCGTGACCGGCACCTTGCGGACGCCCGCTTCCTGGCAGCAGCAGGAGCAAGGCCGGCCGCACGTGGCCTTTTCGCAGCAGCCGGTGGCCGGGGCGCAGGGCGGGGCCGCCGCCGGCTTGCAGACGCTGCAAGGCACGTCGCGGAGCTCGGTTTCCGGGACGTACTTGACGGCGTCGATCTGCTTGACTTCCTTGACCTCTTCGTAGACCGTCTCGTAGTAGGTGACTTCGTGGGCCTCGTACTGGATGTCGACGCCGCAACCGCAGCTCGGTTTCTCGCAGCACGACTTGCAGTCGCCGCACGCGGCCTTGCCGCACTTGCCCGCTTCCGCCGTAACCGCCGTCAAGGCTAGCACGACCGCCCCCATCGTCAGCGCCGCTAAGAACCGTCGCATGGTCTTCCTCCTTCGTGGCGGGAACAAGGGTTCCCGAAAAAGTCCCCTGGCACCTTACTTGTAAGAGATATCGACTGTCGCCGCGGACAAACCCACCTTGTCAAGCGGACGCCGGGCGAATGCCCGCCGGACACGATTCCAAAGATACGCAATAGACCGGTCGATCCGCAAGAACACCGGCCCGCCGGGGGGCCGGCGTTTGAGTCCCTTTCGCTAGCCCAGGCGTTTACGCCTGGGCTAGAGAAAGGAAAGGGCGGATACCGCGGGAAGCCCGGCCCCGCTTCTCACCATCCCTGCTTTCACACAGGCCCTGCTCTTCCTCCTCCTATCCTCGTGTCCACAGGGCTACTCACTCCATCGGCACGTCGACTTTCGCGGGCTCGCCGGTGACAGTGACGCTCGCCGTGCCCTTGACGATCTTGTTCCCGCCGATGCCGGAGGCTTCCAGGGTGTATTGCCCCTGGGGCACTTCGGGGAAGGAGAACTTGCCGTCGGAGCCTGCCGCCACGGTGCGGCCGAGTTCCTTGATGCTGACCTTCAGACCGATCCAGGTGATACTGGCGTCAGGGCTTCCCAGAACGGCACGGCCGGCGATCGAGCTGAGGGCAGGCTTCTCGGGCATATCCTTGGGCTTGGGAGGCGGAGGCGGCTCGGCGATCTCCAGGTACCCAAGGCGCCCGGTTTCGCTGAAGCCCACCTTGTCGGTGACCCGCACGAGAATCGCATACTTTCCCGGCTTCAACTCCTTGGTCGGGACGGTGATCCTGGTTTGCTCGAAGATATTCGGCGGGAGGACTTCGAGGGGTTTGTCCTTCTCGTCGAGCTCCGAGGAATCGCCCTGGCGCAAGAGGCACTCGATCTTGGCCACGCCGCTGCCGGCATCCTTCGCCTCGACCGTGATGGCCGCGTCGCTGCCCAGGGGAACGGCGACGCGGGGCGCCTCGATGAGTCTGACGGCCGGCTTGGCCGCGTCGAAGATCACCCGGACCGAGGCGGTCTTCACGTCGACGCCGGCCGGCGCGACTCCTTCGGCCGAGGCCACGCTCATGCCCACGCGGATCATCACTTCTGCGTTCTTCAGCTCGCCGGGGTTGAGCGGCACGCGGAAATCATGGACCTGGGCGTCGACCTTCAAGAGCCCGCCCGTCCCGATCTCGCTTGCCCGGGCTTCGAACTGCCGGTCGCTGTAGAAGCGCAGCCGGTCCTGCATGGCGAAGTTCCGCTGGCCAGCCACCTCCATGGTCACCTCGATCACGTCGCGCGGCCGGTCGGGCCCGCGGCTGCGGAAGGCGTCGGCCGGGGCGTCGACCTGGAATTCCAGGGACATCGGCGCGGCCAACGGGATGCGGAAGGCGTCGCCGGGACGCGGGGCGGAAATCCGCACGTCGCGCAGGTCGCGCAACTCCTCGATGCGGAGCGGCCGGTCGGTCGGCACGCGGAACACGAACGCCCTCGGATACCCGTCCACCGCAAGCTGAACCGGGATCTCCTTGCCGCGCGCGGGAGGCACGTCGGCGAAGAGTTCGCGGGTCTGGTCGGGCGTGAGGATCTCGGCATGGGTCGCCATGCGGGTGTTGGGGTCCAACACGTCGCCGGGCTCCCAGTCGATCTTGATCGGCGTCTCTTCCGAAAGCCGAGGCAGGAATTCGACCGGCAGCGGCTTCACCTGGATGGTGATGCGCCCCTGATCGTACCGGACCGACGGCTGGACGTACTGGCGGGGCGCGATCGGATGGAACCGGAGCCAGCGGACCCACGTCGGCGGCTTTTCTTCCTGCTTGGTCATGTCGTAGACGACGCACGCCAGGCCGCGCGACACGAGCGGTTTCTCCGGGGCGGCGGGGGCGTTCTTCTCGCCCTTTTCGGCGGGCTTTTTGGGCTCCTGGGTCCCCTCCTGCTTCGGCTCCGCCTTCGTTTCGCCGAAGGGGATCGGCAGCGGCGTGCCGGAGGCGTCCAGTTCCACGTCGGCGGCCGAGGCCAGACGCCGGTAGCCGGGCAGTGGTTTGCCCCAGCGATCCAGCGGCCCGACCAGCGGGGCCAACGGATCGGCCGTGACCGGCGGCGGGGCCCACAACTCGACGGCCACCTTCTTCGGCTTGCCGGAACGGTTCACCAGCGACACCACGTACTCGGTGGTCCGATTGGGGAAGGCGTCGCAGGCCACCTCGTCGCTCGTTTGCCGGCCGCCGCCGGTGCCGCTGATCCGCCCGGCCGACACCTTCGCCCCGCTCGCCAGGTCAAGGACCCGATCGACCACCACGTCGACCACCTCGGGAAGCGGCAGTTCGAGGTGGACTTGCGCGGCGGCGGTCTTCTTCTCCGCCATGGCCTGGACCGACAGAATCGCCTGGCGCCACGACATTTCGCCTTTCGGACGCACGTTCAGGTGGAAGAGGATCGTCTGCTCGGTCTTTGCCCGGTCGAGCCGGACCGTCTGCGGATCGCCGGCCGCAAGGGGACGCTTCGCATCACGGTCAACGACCTCGATCCGGCCCGCCTCGTACTCGAAGCGGACCCGAGCCTGGTCGCCGCACGGACCGCTGACGCGCATTTCGACGTCGATCGGGGCCCAGGCCTTGTTGCGGTCGAGCGCAACCTTGTCGGGCAGAGCGAGCTTGATCCGCAGATCGGGCGGCGGCGCGGGGGCTTGGACGGCGATAGCCACCACCTTTTCGACCCAGGGGCCGCTCACGTCCCGGGCGTCAACGAGGCGCAAGAGCCTCGCCACGCCTTGAACGTCGGCCGCCTGGGGAGCGTTGTAGCCGCGACGGATCCGCTCGGGAATCGCCTGATAAAACTCGCCGAGGGCGTGGCCGAGCTTGCGGTAGTCATCCCAGACGTCGCCGTCGCTCTTGGCCAGTTGCGGCGCCGTGACGACGCTCGACTCCATCGCGAGCCGGAACTCCGGATCGGCCAGCCGCGCCAGCGCCGCTTCCAGACGCAACTGGTCGGCGTATCGCTCCCAGACACGCAGCGTGGAGACCGTCTCGCCCGGCGGGCGCGACCGCTGCTTGGCCGCGGGCAACTCCAGCGGCGGCTCCAGCGTGGCCAGCCGGTCGATCAGCCTCGCACGAAGGTCGGCCGAGAGGATCGGAATCGAAAGGAGACTCTCGATGGCGTGCAGATTCGCGAGCCGCTTCATGGGGTTCTTAATCAGGTCTTCGGCCGTCCGCTTCAGGCCGCTGGCTCCCTCCACGATCTCCGTGCGGAGTTCTTCAAGCTGCTGCCGGGTCTTGCGCAGATCCACGAGAAGGGCCTGGAGTTCCGCGCTGTCGCTCGCCAGAGGGCGTTCGAGGGATTCGAGGATCCGGACGAGCTTGGGCAAATGGTCGTCGTCCAAGAGGGGCGCGATCTTCCGGTAGAGCGGGATTTCCGCCGACGAATTCAGCGAGGCGCGGCCGTGCCATCGCACGTAGTACGGCGCGGCGAACAGGAGGTCGTCGCGGAGCTTGATCGCCTCCTCGATTTCGCCCAGCCCTTCGCTCCGGGCCTGCTCGAATCTCTTGACGGTCTGCGTATCCTCGAAGAACTCCCGCCGGGCGCTCTCCAGCCGGCCCAGGATCGCCGCCTCGCCGAAGCCGGAACCCCTCGGGATGCCTTCCGCAAGATCGCGCAGGGCGGCAAGCCGCTCTTTCCGGAAAGTCGCGCCGCCGCGGTGGCGAAGCTCGAAACCGAGGAGGAGTTCGTGGTATTCGCGCCATAGGTGCGGGGCATAGTCAACAGGCGACCATCCATTGGGACCTTGTCTCGCCTGCATCCGGTCGCGTTGTTGCCAGGCCCGCTGGAGCAGGGCCGCCACGGATTCCGTCGAGTCTTCTCGCCTGGTCGGTGCAATGCGGCCATCCGGTTTGCGTTCAGCGGAGTCCGCCGGCGATGGCTCCGCGGCCGGCCCGGCCTTCTCTTGGCCCGGCTCCGTCCTGGCCTTGCCCGCAGCGGCCTTCTCTTCCTTCGCGGCGGCCTTTTCACCCCCGGCGGCTCCCTTGGAGTCTGCGGCCTTCTTGCCCTTGTTGGATTCGGGAGGAGACTTTTCGGCGCCGTCGGCGGCCTTCTTCGTCGCCTTCGGTTCGGCGGCGTCTTCGGAGGTCTCCGCATTCGCCGCACGAGTCGATTTGCCCTCGGAACCCGCGACCATCGGGGCGGATTCCGCCGGCGGGTCCTGCTTCGGGTCGGACTTGGCCGCGCCGGAGGCGGTGTCGGCCGCGGTGGCCGGCATCCCGGCTTGGTTGGCTGGCGGATCTTCCGAGTCCTTCTTCTCGCCCTTCTCCTTACCACCGTCCTTGCCTTTCTTCGCCTCGTCGGCGTCCGGCTTCGGTTCGGGCTCGGGACGGACCTTCACCAGCGAGAGCTTTTCGGGCACTTGCCGGCAAACGCCTTCGCCGCCGCGCAGCAGGACCGGGACCTGGGCTTCCCGGTCGTCGCTCTGACGCGCGACCCGGGCGGCCACGCCGTCGCGGACGAACTCGTAGAACTCCGCCAGATCGATCACGTAGTCGTTCGGATCGGTCCGGTTGGCCGCTCCCTGAAGCCCTTCGGTCACGAAGTAGTTGAACACCGACCGCTCGGCAACATAGGCCGCGTGCGATTGCTGCAACGGGCCGTGGCTCATCAGCACGTAGAGGTCCGGATCGGCGGTCTCGCGGACCTTGGCCTCGGCAAGCCTTGGGAATTCGTTGACCACGAAACCGAGGCGGGCGTCGGTGGCGATGCTTGCCGCATCGAGGATCAGCAGCTTGAGCTTTGCGCGGCACGCCGCGATCTGCCGAAGCAGCTCGCCGAACTCGAAACGGCCTTCAGGGTTGCTCCGCGGCTGGTAGTCGCTGCACAGCAGATAGGCCTTGCCGCTCTCGGAGACCCCGTGGGCACTGACGTAGAGGAGCAGCACGGTCCGCTCCGTCGTCGCGATCCCCTGGAGCCGGTTGGTGAGCGACGCGAGGTTCTTCGACGTCTGAAGGTCATCCCAGACGCTCACCTCGAACCCGTGGCCCTGGAGTCGCTGGCCAAGCTCCTCGACGTTGCGGCCCGCGAACGGTACGGGCGGCATCGTCATGTCGTAGTCGGTCACGGGCAGACAGACCAGGCGCACGTCGGGCAGGCACCCGGGAAGGACCAACACGACCAGCGCGACCACCAGACCCACCAGCACGAGCGAGAGAAAGAACCTCAAAAAGTGGCGCGTGACGTTGCTGTGCTGTTCCTGAGGGGGACGGGCCCGCCAATCCTTTTTCGACGCGGACGAAGGACCTGTCGGCCTGGCCATGGTCGCATCACTCCTGAAGGTGCCAACGCGTGGGTTCGAGTGGGCACGAGCCGATCCGCATTCTATCCCCTTGAGCGAACCGGCGGTAGGATCGCCGTGGGGGGG
>Ga0067045_1003192_pt1 | contig 28819 bp, 27 predicted proteins | sample TerdegcTABiofilm_FD_59184 | JGI IMG/M metagenome (GOLD analysis project Ga0067045, IMG submission 59184) | Combined Assembly of (Gp0054472, Gp0054536) Wastewater bioreactor microbial communities from Singapore -Terephthalate degrading...
GGGGGATGAAAATTCGAAAGTTGATGTAAAAATGATTTATCCCGAATTTACGTTAAGATTCGCATGCCTTCGCCCGGGATATAAAGGTGTAAATCGTTTTACACTTTGCCATTCAAATGATGTACTTTCCCCCATATATGCCCCCGTAAATTTGGATAATCAACCGGTAAAAATATATTGAACACCAAATGCGGGCGGCTAATTGCAAATATATATTGTATTTTTCCTCGCAATTGCTATAATTTATTTAATTATTTTTCCAGATTATCGTTAAGTTATCTCTTATTGTTAGCAGTATTTTTTAACGTTAGATTAGTTCTTCCCACCCCGGTTTCAAGCAGCCTGTCCAAAATCGAATATTGAGGACCAAATGCAAATTGCCCGAATCATCGGATCTGCCGTATCCACGGCAAAAGACCCCAAATTGACGGGTTTAAAACTGTTGGTTGCCCAAAAAGCCACCCCCGATAATCAAGTCTATGGAGAACCGTTTCTGGTTGCCGATACGGTCGGCGCCGGTGAGGGGGAACTGGTCATCCTGGTGGAAGGCAGCTCGGCACGCGAAACGCTGAAAACCACCAGCACACCGGTGGACGCCGTGATTATCGGTATTCTCGACTCAATTGAAGTAGATGGGAAGCTTGTCTTCCGCAAAAGTTGAACTTCAAAATCAGGTGAATTCTTTCAAAAAAAGGGTTCGCAAATTTTTTAAGTTTTGAATGACCCCAAAGGAGGTGGCACACAGGGAAACCGGCAGTTGCTTCTTTCGCTACGATCAAACACCCAATTCCAAAACCCATTTCTTAAACCAAAGGAGGATTTGAACAGTGGATATCAATGTCATCATCATCTACATCATGATGATTTTCATGGTCTTGGGCGCCATTGACCGCATCCTCGGCAACCGCTTTGGGCTTGGCGAGGAATTTGAAAACGGCTTCAACGCCCTCGGCCCGCTGGGTCTGGCCATGGTCGGCGTCATCTCACTGGCGCCGGTGCTGGCCAACATTCTGCGTCCGGTGATTGTGCCCGTCTATCAATTCCTCGGCGCCGACCCGGCCATGTTTGCCACAACCCTGCTGGCAAACGACATGGGCGGCTACCCGCTCGCCAAGCAGCTGGCCATCAATCCCGAAGCCGGTTTGTATGCCGGCATCATTTTGGGCGCCATGATGGGTCCCACCATTGTCTTCACCATTCCGGTAGCGCTGGGATTGATCCCGGTGGAAGACCGTAAGTGGCTGGCGCTGGGTATTCTGGCCGGCATCGTAACCATCCCCATCGGATGCATGGCGGGCGGCTTTACCGCTGGCTGGGGCGCCGATATCGTCATCGGCAACCTGCTGCCGGTGGTAATCGTCGCCGCCTTAATCGCCTTCGGCCTCTGGCGCTTCCCAGATAAGATGACCACCGGCTTCCAGTACTTCGGCAAAGGCGTGGTGATCATGATCACCATCGGTCTGGCTGCCATCGTCTGGGAAACGCTGACCGGTATCGTCGTCATCCCCGGTATGGCGCCGGTGTGGGACGGCATTCAAATCATCGGCTCGATTGCCATCGTGCTGCTGGGCGCTTTCCCCATGGTCAAAGTCATCACCCGGGTTTTCAGCAAGCCGCTGTTAGCCGCAGGCCGCAAACTGGGCATGAATGATGTGGCTGCCGCCGGCATGATTGCCACCCTGGCCAACAACATCCCCATGTTCGCCATGTTCAAAGACATGGACAATCGCGGCAAGGTGATCAACTCGGCTTTTGCGGTCAGCGCCGCCTTCACCTTTGGCGATCACCTCGGCTTTACCGCCGGTGTCGAGCCTCAGTTGATCTTCCCGATGATCGTCGGCAAACTTACCGCCGGCATCACCGCCGTAGTGGTTGCCCTGCTGATTGCGCCCAAGACCCAACCCGTAGCAGTACCCCAGCCGCAACCGGTTTCACAGGATTAAATTCAGATAATTTTACATTAAAAGGAGGTAGGTTATGAACGGAGTACAGATGATCGCCCTGGGAATGATTGAAACCAAAGGGCTGGTCGGCGCCATTGAAGCCGCCGATGCCATGGTCAAAGCCGCCAATGTCAGACTGATCGGCAAAGAATATATCGGCGGCGGGTATGTGACCGTCATGGTGCGTGGCGATGTCGGCGCGGTCAAAGCCGCCACCGACGCCGGCGCAGCCGCTGCCCAGCGGGTTGGCGAACTGGTCAGCGTGCATGTCATCCCGCGCCCGCACAGCGATGTGGAGATGATTCTGCCCAAAGTTGAAGGTTGAGCGAGGAGCGGATTTTCCTCATGAGCGACTCGCGGGAAATGGTCAGTGTTGGCATTGATGTCGGCACCACAACCACCCAGCTGGTATTCTCCCGTCTGGCAGTGAGCAATATCTCCCGCCTTGGGCAGATACCCCGTTTTCAAGTCAGCGGTAAATCGGTCCTGTACGAAAGCCCGGCCTACTTCACCCCCCTGCTAACCCCCGAAGTGGTGGATGTGCAAAAATTGAGCGAGATCATCCGATCCGAATACCAGAAAGCCGGCATTCAACCCCAACAGGTTGAAACCGGCGCGGTAATCATCACCGGCGAAATTGCCCGCACCCAAAACGCCGAGGAGATTCTCAAGGCCATCTCCTCGCTGGCGGGTGAGTTCGTGATCACCGTTGCCGGCCCGAATGTGGAATCGCTGATCGCCGGCAGGGGTTCGGGGGCGGCTGCCTACTCCTCGGAAAACTACACCACCGTCACCAATGTGGATATTGGCGGCGGCACCTCCAACGCAGCCATTTTCCGCTCCGGGGAGCACCTTTCCTCATCGGCGCTGGCTGTCGGCGGGCGGCAAATCGTCATCGAAAAGACCTCCGCCATCGTCCAGCACATTGCCCCGCCCGGTCAGTTAATCATCAAAACGCTCGGCCTGCCCATTTTTGTGGGCAAGCGGGTTGACCTGGATGTCTTGCAGCCCTTCTGCGACTGTATGGCCGACCTGATCGCCGACCTGATTCACGGCGTGCAGACCGATCTGGGCAGGCAGCTGCAACTTTCTCCACCGTTGACCCACGCCGCCGAATCCAAAGTGCTGTTCATCTCCGGCGGGGTTGGCAGCTACTTTTACCAGCCGGTCGAGATTCATTCGCTGGCAGATGTGACCATCCATAACGATGTCGGGCCTTTGCTGGCTCAATCGCTGCGGCTCAACCCGCGCATTCGTCAAATGCGGGTGGAAAAACCGGCCCAAACCCTACGCGCCACGGTGCTGGGTGCTGCCACCCAAACCATCACCCTGAGTGGCAGCACCATCTTCACCGATGCCAGCCTGCTTCCGCTGCGCAACCTGCCCGTCATCCGCCCGCATTTCAACAACGGTGACCTGCACAATCCCCATAAAGTCAAGGAAGCCGTCCAAAGTGCCGTCCTGCGTTGGGACCTCGGACAAAATTCGGGGCATTTTGCCATTGCGCTGGATTTGCCGCCCCGCCTCGATTTCCCCACCCTGCAGTCGCTGGCTGTCGGTCTGGTGCAGTTCTTCGGTGAACTCGGCCAACCCGGTATTCCGCTGGTGCTGATCACCGAAGCGGACTATGCGCAAGTGCTCGGGCAGACCATCCGCTCGCTCAACACTCACATCCCGCTCATCAGCGTGGATCAGGTTGATCTGGCAGAAGGTGATTTCATTGACATCGGCGAACCGATTCTTGACGGGCGGGTGGTGCCGTTATCTGTAAAGACCCTCATTTTTTACCATTAGCGGTGGAAAGATGTTGAGTCAATCCTTTCATTCAAAGCGTAACCGAGAAGGAGGATTTCTATGCTCTTAAGAACCAAGTTGTTTGGAAACACCTACGAGTTCGGCTCCATCAAAGAGGTCATGGCCAAAGCCAACGAGGAGAAATCCGGTGACCGTCTGGCGGGGATTGCCGCCCGCAGTGTTGCCGAGCGCATGGCAGCCCGCTACGTGCTGGCAGAAGTGCCGCTGGAAGTGCTGCGCAACAATCCGGCCGTGCCATACGAGGAGGATGAAGTTACCCGTGTCATTCAGGATTCGGTCAACGAAACCATTTACAACGAAATCAAGCACTGGACGGTTGGCCAGTTCCGCGAATGGCTGCTGGATGACAACACCACCGGCGAGATGATCCGGCGCGTCAGCAACGGTTTGACCGCCGAAATGGTGGCCGCCGTGACCAAATTGATGTCCAACATGGACCTGATGGTTGCCGCCCGCAAGATTCGCGTCACGGCGCACTGCAACAACACCATCGGATTGGAAGGCACACTGGCTTCCCGCAATCAGCCAAACCACCCGACCGACTCGCCGGAAGGCATCCGCGCCACCATCTACGAAGGGCTTTCCTTTGGCTCCGGTGACAGCGTCATCGGCATCAACCCGGTGGATGATTCGCTCGCCAGCGTCATGCGCTTGCTGGATATGACCTACGACATCATCCAGAAATGGCAAATTCCCACCCAAAACTGCGTGCTGGCGCACGTTACCACGCAGATGGAAGCCATGCGGCGCGGCGCGCCGGTCGGCCTGGTATTCCAGAGTCTGGCCGGTTCACAAAAAGCCAACGAAGCCTTTGGCGTGACGGTTGCCATGATTGACGAAGCCTACGAGATGGCTCAAAAGTACTGCTGGACGGCCGGGCCGAACTACATGTACTTTGAAACCGGTCAGGGAACTGCCCTCTCGGCAGATGCCCATTACGACACCGACCAGCTGACCATGGAAGCGCGCATCTACGGGCTTGCCAAACGCTACAAACCCTTCCAGGTCAACACGGTGGTCGGTTTCATCGGCCCGGAGTACCTGTACGACTCGGTACAGATTACCCGCGCCGGGCTGGAAGATCACTTCATGGGCAAACTGACCGGTATTTCGATGGGCTGTGATGCCTGCTACACCAACCACGCCAAAGCCACCCAAAACGACATCGAAAATCTGGCGGTGCTGCTTACGGCGGCCGGCTGCAACTACTTCATGGGCGTGCCCATGGGGGATGATGCCATGCTCAGTTATCAATGCACCAGTTACCACGACACCGCCGCCTTACGGCAGTTGCTCGGCCTGCGTCCGGCCCCCGAATTTGAAAAATGGATGGAGTCGATCGGCTTGATGGAAAACGGTAAATTGACCGCCAAAGCCGGCGATGCTTCATTCTTCCTGCAACGCAAATAAGGAGAAATTCTTATGGAACAAGGCAAAATGGATATCGAGGCAATCGTTCAGGCCGTACTGGCTGAACTGAACAAGAAAAACGCCGGCCAGCCGGCTGCTGCGCCGGCAAAAACTGCCGCCAACGGCGAACTGGTCATAGATTTACCCGACCCGACTGTGCCGGAACACCGCTTTGCGCCGGGGGTCAAAAACCCCTACGACCTGGAAGGTCTGCGCAACCTGATGGCCACCACCACCGCCCGAATCGGAGTCGGACGCGCCGGCCCGCGTCCGCGCACCGCCTCACTGCTGCTGTTCCAGTCCGATCACGGCGTAACGCAGGATGCCATCTACGGCGAAGTGGATCAGGCCGTGCTGGATAAATTTGAGCTGTTCACCGTCCAGACTCAGGTGGAAGACCGCAATCAGTACCTGACCCGTCCGGATCTCGGCCGAAAGTTGAGCGAAGAAGCCAAGAAGATCATCGCCGAACGCTGCGTCAAGAAACCGCAGGTGCAAATTGTGGTGGGCGATGGGCTGAGCGCAGCCGCCATCAATAACAACTTCCCGCTCATCTACCCGGTCATCGTGCAGGGTTTGAAGAGCGCCAACATCAGCCTCGGCACACCCTTCTTCATCAAGTTTGCCCGCGTGGGCGTGATCAATGATGTCAACGACATCATCGGCGCCGACGTGGTCGTCATCCTGATCGGTGAGCGCCCTGGCCTGGGCATTGCCGATGCACTCAGTGCCTACATGGGCTGGCGGCCAACCGCCGGCAAGACCGACGCCGAGCGCGATGTGGTCTGCATGATCACCGTCCACGGCGGCACCAACCCGCTGGAAGGCGGCGCCTATGTGGTGGACATGATCAAGAAAACCCTCCAGTATCAGGCAAGCGGTGTTGAACTGAAACTAAAAACCAGCGGACAAGGCTGATCATTCAGAAAAGGAGATAACCCTATGGCAATATTAGATCCGATTCGTCCCAACATCCTTTCGGCGCGGCTGATTCCCAATGTGCACCCCAGTTTTGCCGCCGAAATGGGATTGCGCCCCGACCAGAAGAGCCTGGCGCTCATCACCTGCGACATTGACGATTGTCTGTACGTCTCGCTGGACGAAGCCACCAAGAAGGCCGAGGTCGAGGTCGTGTATGCTCACAGCTTTTACGCCGGTGCGGCTCACGCTTCCGGCCCGCTTTCCGGTGAAATCATCGGCATTCTGGCAGCCCCCAACCCGGCCGAAGCCCGCGCCGGTTTGAACGCCTGCATTGAATACGCCACCGAATACGCCTACTTCCTCTCGGCAAACGAGGAGAATACACTGGCGTTCTTCCCGCACACCATCTCCCGCTCCGGCAGTTACCTGAGCAAAGCCGCCGGTGTGCCGGAAGGCACCCCACTGGCCTACCTGATCGCCCCGCCAATCGAGGCGACCTACGCGATTGATGCCGCGCTCAAAGCCGCCGAAGTGGAACTGCGGGTTTGGTGGAAACCACCATCCGAAACCAACTTTTCAGGAGCTTTGCTCTCCGGCACACAAAGCGCCTGCCGGGCTGCCTGTCAGGCCTTCCAGGATGCGGTTCTGGAAGTAGCGCGCTATCCCAAGAAATACTGATTTTCTGCTGTCCTTTCAGCAGAAAACCTGCCGCTCATCCTCTTTTAAGGAGGTCTTATGGCGTTACCAGAAAACTACGATCTGGATCTTCGCTCGATTCAGGAAGCGCGCCGCCTTGCCGTCCAGTGCCGCGAAGCCCAGCGGGCATTTGCCTTTGCCGAACAGGCCGAAGTGGACCGCATCTGCGCCGCCATGGCCGAAGCGGCCTACCGCGAATCGGCCCGGCTGGGGCAGCTGGCCCATGAAGAAACCGGCTACGGGGTTGCCCGCCACAAACAAATCAAGAATGAGTTTGCCAGCAAAACCGTCTGGGAATCGATCAGGGACATTAAGACCACCGGCGTCATCCACCGCGATGACCGCCGTAAAGTGGTGGAGATCGCCTGGCCGGTCGGTGTCATCGCCGCGTTGACCCCCTCCACCAACCCCACTTCAACCGCCATCTATAAGGTATTGATTGCGGTGAAAGCCCGCAACGGGATTGTGGTCGCCCCCCACCCGGCCGCCCGCGCCAGCACCTACGAAGCCGTGCGCATCATGATGGAAGCCGGCGAAGCCGCAGGCATGCCCAAAGGGCTGGTAGCCTGTATGCGGAACATCACCCTGGAAGGCACGCAGGAATTAATGCGCCATTACGCCGTATCGCTGATTCTCGCCACGGGCGGTTCCGGCATGGTGCGCGCCGCCCACAGCGTCGGCAAGCCGGCCATCGGCGTCGGGCCCGGCAATGTACCGGTATATGTGGACCGCAGCGCGGATGTGGTCAAAGCCGCCAGCGACATCGTCAACAGCAAGGCCTTTGACTGTTCGGTCATCTGCTCCACCGAGCAGTGCGTGGTCGCCGACAAGCCGATTGCCGATCAGCTGCGCGAGGAAATGAAGAAAAACGGGGCTTACTGGCTGCCGGCGGAAGACATCCCTGCCATTGAAAAGCTGCTCTTCTCCGCTCCCGGTGTGATGAACCCCAAAGCGGTTGGGAAAACGCCGCAGCAGCTGGCTCACATGGCGGGCATTGCGGTGCCCGGCTGGGCCAGGGTGCTGGTCGTGGATTTGAAAGGCGTCGGCCGGGAACACCCCCTCAGCGGCGAAAAGTTGACCACTGTGCTGGGCTTCATGGTCGAAGATGGCTGGCGCGCCGGTTGCGAACGCTGCATTCAGCTGCTCAAATACGGCGGTGACGGTCACTCGCTGGTCATTCACGCCCGCGATGAAGAAGTCATCCTGGCCTTCGGCATCGAAAAACCGGCTTTCCGCATCATCGTCAATTCATGGGGCACCATGGGCGCCATCGGCGCAACGACCGGCGTGGTACCGGCAATGACGCTGGCGCCCGGCGGCATCGGCGGAGCGGTGATCAGCGACAACATCACCACCACCCACCTGATGAACGTCAAACGGTTGGCGTATGAAATCAACCCGCCCCCGCCGGCGGCCTACACCCTCGCCCCGGATGTCCAGCAGGCGTCCGGCGGTGGGGCTGCGCCTGCATCGGTTGAATTGAGCAATGCCGAAATCGAAGAAATCGTGCGCCGCATCCTCACCCAACTGGAAGCCCGGCGTTGACCGCCCGGAATTCTGGAGACTGAAACGACATGACCGATACCCAATGTCAGGCAATTACCAAAAGCGGAAAACGCTGTCAGAATCCGGCCATCCCGGGTTCCCGGTACTGCCGTCTTCCCAGCCACCAGGCGCTGGCCGCCAGCGAAGGGAGCGCTCCCCCGCCCGAACCTCCAGCTGAAAAGGTGACAACCGAAGCGCAAGAATCCGGTAAAATAGTAGAAACCCCACAGGTATCCCCCTCTCATCAACAACCCCAAGTACAACAAAAGGAGATTTCTATGACTATTCAAATGATTGCTCTGGGTATGATTGAAACCAAAGGGCTGGTCGGCGCCATTGAAGCCGCCGATGCCATGGTCAAAGCCGCCAATGTCAAACTGATCGGCAAAGAATACATCGGCGGCGGGTATGTGACCGTCATGGTGCGCGGCGATGTCGGTGCGGTCAAAGCCGCCACCGATGCCGGCGCAGCCGCTGCCCAGCGGGTTGGCGAACTGGTCAGCGTGCATGTCATCCCGCGCCCGCACAGCGATGTGGAGATGATTCTGCCCAAAGCCTCCGAATAATTTGTACCGGTCACCCCGGTTGGGGCGGGGAAGTTGAACCGGACGGTTGGACTTCCCCGCCCGCAAAGCCTGCCTGAACCCTGCCACACCCGCCCATCTCAGGCGGGTATGAGGCAAGTTATAAGGAGACGAGGCAACCATGCCCAAAAAATGTTACACTGCGCAGGATGTAAAGAATCTGGCGGATCAAAAAGTGTTTGAGCTGCGCCTGCAAAAGGGCGATCTGATCACCCCGCTGGCGCGCGATCAGGCACGCGAATCGGGTGTGTGCATCATCGAGCCGGAAGCCGCTCCCCCGCCGCCGCAAACCATGACGCTCATCCCCTCCCAACCGGCTGCCGGCGGACTGGAAGCGCAGGTGCGCCAGATTGTGGCGAAACTGCTGGAACAGGAAGCCGCCCCAGCCGCTTCCCCGGCCCGTTCAGTGGTGCATGTCGACGGACGCGCCCTGAGCATGCCGCCCTTTCCCTTTGAAATCCACCGCCCCGAAATGGATGTGCGTCTGGAGGATGTCATCACCGCCCAGCACGGTTCGCCCATGGCAGCCGGTTTCATGAGCCTGCACAAGGGCAGCTTTCCGTGGACGCTGACCTACGACGAAATTGAGTTCGTCATCGAAGGCGAATTGCACATCACCACCGATAAAGGCACCGTGGTCGGCAAACCGGGCGATGTGATTTACATTCCCAAAGGCACAAAAATTTCATTCGGCACGCCGCAGTGGGCAAAATTCCTGTATGTCACCTACCCGGCTGAGTGGGCCGGCTGAGCAGAAAGGCGGTCTTGCATGCCAATCGTAACCGAAGCACAACTGCGTAATCAGATCCGACAGCCCCAAAAGGGGATGAGCGTGCGCCTTCCGGCCGATGCCCGGCTTTCGCCTTCCGCCCAGGACTTTTTGAAAGAGTGGAACATGGAGGTGATCATCGAAGGCGCGCCTTCCACCCCAGACACCGCCGGTGAACCTGCTCCCAAACCCGGCTGGGACAAACCCGGCGAGTTTCCGGTGGTGCTGAGCGGGGAACTGCCGCGCTGCAGTACCTGCGGCATGCCGGTCAAACCCAAGCCGGAGCACATGACCCAGCTGGACAGCGCTCATTTTGCCCCCAAAACTCACCCGCGCATCCGCTTCCGCGGCAAGATGGACACACTGCACGGTTTGTTTTTGCTGGTCGGTGCGCAGGCGCGCAAAGCCGGGCAGACCAAACTGGCCGAACTGCTGGATACCCTGGCGGCCTACTGCCGCGAAATCTCCAGCGCCGAATACAACCAGCGAACCGTTGCCCCCCTGCAACTGCAAGGCAAAAGCGATGACGAATTGCGTAAAGCCACCCACACCCCCAAAGAGAGCATCGGCATTGATCACATTGTGCCCGGCCCCCAAGACCCCGAACTGCTGCTGTGGCTGAATTACCTGCGCACGCAGGTGCGCGAAGCCGAAATCGCTGCGCTGGATGCGTTTACCTGCCATGAAGGCAATGAGCCGCAAGAGCCGGAACTGGCGCGCGCCGTCAACCGGTTGAGCAATGCCGTTTATTATCTGGAACTGATGCTAAAAGCCGGAAAACTGAGCAAGTAAGAGCGCATGAATCCAAACCTGCATCTCATTCTCGAAGAAGCCGATCAGGCCATTCAGCGCCGCTCGATCAATGGTTACCGCGGGCGGGTGCGCTGCGGCGTGGATTTGGGCACCGCCTATGTCAGCCTGTTTGTGCTGACCGAGGACAACCAGCCGCTGGTCGGTACGTATACCTATGCCGAAATCGTGCGCGACGGTCTGGTGGTGGATTTTGGCGGCGCGGTTGACTTGCTGCGCAGTATGAAAGCCGAGATCGAAGAACGGCTGGGTTTTGAACTGCACTCGGCCGCCACCGCCTACCCGCCCGGCGTGCCGCTGACCGAAGTGCGCGCCACCCGTTACGTGCTGGAAGCAGCCGGTTTGAACTGCTCGGCGCTGGTGGACGAACCCACCGCCGCCAACGCCGTGCTGGAAGTGGACAACGGCGCGGTGGTGGATATTGGCGGCGGCACAACCGGCATCGCCGTAGTCCAGGACGGCAAGGTCATCTACACGGCGGATGAAGCCACCGGCGGCACACACTTCACGCTGGTCATTTCCGGTGCGCTCAAAATTCCCTTTGCCGAAGCCGAAGCCCGCAAGATCAACCCTGCCGAACACCCGCGCCTGTTCACCCTTGTCCGCCCGGTCATGGAAAAGGTCGGCAGCATCATTCTCAACCACATTCAGCCTTATGATGTGGAGTGCATTTATCTGGTGGGCGGCACCAGCGCCTTCCAGGGCATTGCCGGGGTCATTGAAAGTGTTACCGGTGTGAAAACGATTGTGCCCGGCAACCCGTTGTTTGTTACCCCGCTGGGCATCGCCATGAACGATCAACTTTCTTGACAAGGAGCACCTATGGCTGATCAATTTGAACTTCGCGCTTACTGCTATCTCGACCGCATGCAGCCCCAATACGCCGCTTTTGTGGGCACCATCACGCAGGGCGACCTGCCCATCGAGGGCATGGCCAGCCTGTATGTGGAAATGGCGCCCGGCAACTGGGTCTTCCGCGTGGTGGATATTGCCGTCAAAGCCACCGATGTCAAGCCGGGTGCTCAAATTGTCGAACGCGAATTTGGCATGTTTGAAATCCACTCGCTCTCGCAGGAGGATGTCATTCAGGCCGGCCAGGTGGTACTGAGTCAGCTGGGACTGAAGATTACCGACCGCAAGAAACCCGAAATTGCCTCCCTGCAGGTGATTACCAACGTCAACCCGTATCAGGCGCAGCTGCTGAACCGCTTTGCACGCGGCATGATGCTGGTGCCCGGCCAGACCATGCTGGTGCTGGAATGCGCCCCGGCAGCCTACATCAACTTAGCCGCCAACGAAGCCGAAAAAGCCGCACCGGTCAACCTGATGCACATCAGTTCGGTGGGACGGTTTGGGCGTTTGTGGATGGCCGGCACCGAAGCCGATATTCTGGCAGCCCGCGATGCTGCCGTCACGGCTTTGAGTCAGATTGAGGGAGTTCCCTAGAAAGTGAGGCCAAATGGCGAAAAAATTTCTAACCGCCAGGGATATTGACTACCACGCCGATCAGGGCGTGACCGAAATTCACGTGGGTGATGATCTGGTCGTGACCGATTTAGGGCAGGAACGCGCCCGCGAAAGAGGGGTGCGCCTGATTCGCCTGCCGGCTGGCGAAAAATCCCCCGATCACCCGGCCTGCGAAGAAACAACCCCCTCCGCCGAGGTGATTCAGCAGGTTCGTTCGGCGGTGATTACCCGGTTGGGCGGCACGCCCGAAGGATTGGATCAGATCATCCAGAAAATTCTCAACGGCAAATAACTCAGGCCGGCAACTGGCCGTTGCGCAGCCAGAAATCAATTTTGGTCGTTAAATCCTGCATTTGAGGCAGTAGCCGGCCGCTGGTAAGCGGCTTGCCCTCGCCCACCGTTCGGGCAACTTCCACACTTCTGCCGATCACCGCCAGCACCGGCAGCCCGCTGTTGCGAAATTCTTCCAGCATTTGCTGGTGCAGTTTCAAACGCTGATCATACTGACAGACCACCAGCCCCAGGATCTCCAGACTGGGATTTAATTCATTGCGCACCGCGTTCAGACTTTCCAGAAAGATGCCCACCCCACGCCGGTCGACCGGTGTGGGTAAGGTGGGGATGAGAATGCCATCGGCGGCGTTCAGCGCGTTTTCCACCAGCAGGCCCAGCGAAGGACCGCAGTCGATGATGATCGCGTCGTAGCCTTCCAGCCCGTTGAGGGCTTTTTTGAGGATGTTTTCGCGTCCTAGACGGGTGATCAGCCCGATTTCGGAAATGGACAGCGAAAGACCGCCCGGCGCGAGGTCGAGATTTGGTTTGAGCGGGCGGATAATGTCCGCCATCGAAAGCGTGCCCGGCAGCGAACCGCCGATCACTTCGGCAATGCACTGCCCGCTGCTTTCTCCCACGGTTGCCAGCGTCAGGCTGGCTTGCGGATCGAGATCAATCAGCAGTACTTTGCGCCCGGCTTCTGCCAGCCCGGCAGCCAGGTTGATGGACAGCGTGGTCTTGCCCACGCCCCCTTTTTGATTGGCAACGGCTATGATTTTCATGGGTTGCACTGGAAGAGAAATTGATATGTAGAAATGGATTTTGCGATGAGTTAAGTTTACAGGCTTTTCAGGAATAGCGGGGAAAAATCAGGGTGAATTTATGGTAGGACTTTCCCATTTTCCCAAAACTACATGTCAGACCACATGATCATGTAGTCCTTTTTGGGGTTGAAATGGCGTTTACTGACTGTATGGATATCGAACCGGGAATTGGCGCGGGGAATCAGGTAGCCTTTTGAATGCCGCCGCCCTGCCGTTTTTTATACTCCTCACACCCGCATGGAAAGGAATGTGAATCATATGGACAACCCTAACCTTCAACCCACCCCAAACCGCCGCAAGGCTGTTGCCCCCAGCCTGGCAGTCGGCGTGACCCTCGGCCTGGTACTGGGGGCTGCGCTGGGCAACATTGCCCTGGGTCTGGCAGCCGGCATCGTGATAGGTGGTGCTGTAGCGGTTTGGAAAATCAGGGCATCTTGACGGCCGTTCTTGTTTTCTCCATCGCCCTCACCGCCGCACCAACGGCAGGTAAACTGTTAGGAGCGGCGTCTGTCGCAAATGCCAGTCCGCATCCTTCTGGCTCAAGAAAACGTGCAGCGGATTGCTGGAATTGGGATAATCCCCCGGAACCGTCAGCCGGTTGTAGTCCAAATCCAACTCAGTCAAACTGGTCAAATTCACCAGCGTGCCCGGCACTTCCCCGCTCAACTGGTTGTTGTTGAGATACAGATACTGCAGGCTGCTCAAATTGCCCAACGCCGCCGGGATGCTCCCGGTTAATTGATTAAAATCCAGATAAAAATGTTTCAAATTAATAAGATCACCTAATTCAGCCGGGATGTTCCCGCTCAATTGATTCCCAGCAAAATCTATGCCCTGTACATGGGTCAGATTGCCCAACTCGGGCGGAATACTCCCGACCATATTTTGGTTATTACGGTTAATCGCTGTCACATGCCAGCTCTCCACTGTCACACCATCCCAACTGCCCACCGTGACCGTCTCCAGCCAGTTGGTACGGTTCGTCCAGCCCGCTCCATTCGTGCTGTTGTACAGCGCCACCAGCGCCCCGCACTCCACCACCGGCACGTCCGTCACCGAACTGCAGTCCGTGAAAGACAGCGGCGTCTGCCGCAAGTGCCAGTCCGCATCCTTCTGGCTCAAAAAGACGTGCAGCGGGTTGGTTGGATTGGGATAATCCCCCGGCACCGTCAGCCGGTTGTAGTCCAAATCCAACTCAATCAAACTGGTCAAATTCACCAGCGTGCCCGGCACTTCCCCGCTCAATTGGTTATTGTAAAGGAATAGGAACATCAAATTGATCAGGCTGCCCAGTTCGGGAGAAATGCTCCCACTCAATTGGTTGTTGTGAATGAGCAGATGTGTCAAATTGATCAGGCTACCCAGTTCAGGCGGAATGCTCCCGCTCAATTGGTTGTTGAAAAGTTGCAGCTCTCTCAAATTGCTCAGGCTGCCCAGTTCAGGCGGAATGCTCCCGCTCAATTGGTTGTTCTGAAGGTACAGGACTCTCAAATTGCTCAGGCTGCCCAGTTCAGGCGGAATGCTCCCGCTCAATTGGTTGTTCTGAAGGTACAGGACTCTCAAATTGCTCAGGATGCCCAGTTCAGGCGGAATGCTTCCGCTCAATTGGTTGTTCTGAAGGTACAGGACTCTCAAATTGCTCAGGATGCCCAGTTCAGGCGGAATGCTTCCGCTCAATTGATTATTGTTTAGATACAGGTACTGCAAATTGCTCAGTCTGTATAATTGCGCATGGATACTCCCGCTCAATTGGTTATTGCTCAACCTTAATTCTTGCAAACTGCTCAGGCTGCCTAACTCCGCCGGCAGGGAGCCTTCAAGATTATTTTCCCACAGGCTAATCGCCGTTACATGCCCGCTCTGTACCGTAATCCCGTACCAATTCCCCACCGTGGTCGTCCCCAGCCATTTGGTATTGTTCGTCCACCCCGCTCCATTCGTGCTGTTGTACAGCGCCACCAGCGCCTCGCACTCCACCACCGGCACGTCCGTCACCGAACTGCAGCTAAAATCATCAGCGCTGACCGCCTCTGCTCCCAACAGGCTGAGCAGCATTCCAACAATAACCAAAAAGTTAAGGAGTGATTTCATTCCATTCTCCAATCTTGGTTGTCTAATTCTTTTTGATTTATTCTCTGGATTATTCAGGAATTCCCGCTTACCCATGCAAACTCCCCCTCACCCAATCTTGCGTAAATTCATCGTTACAATTTCTCTATTATCACTTTGCTTATCTATATCTTACAAACAAATCTTTTATTTTCAAGCCCCTTTTTGGCAAATTTTACCTATCGGTTTGATGATTTGGCATCCGAGGTGAATACCAGCCAATGCAGCAAAGCCTGTACTTTCGACGGATCGGTTGAAGTCCCTGGCTGCAACAAAGCCATTTTTATACACCTTACACCCCATCCCCCTCGCGGAGGGCGTTTTCCCAATCCAGCCGCAGGTGAGCGCCAAACGCCTCAACTTCGACCCTTGTCCCGCCGAATTCAGCCCGGACGAAGGGATTGTCGTAACGCGGGAAGGCATCCAGTGCTACCTTTTCACCGTCCACCCGCAGGTCGCCTTCCCAGCCGAATTCCATCCGTCCGTTGCCGGGCGAATCAAAAGAAACCTGCAAGCCGTCAAAACGCAGCCCTGCCGAGCCGATGGCGGTGATGAAATCGCCAAACGAGCCGTCCTCTGCCTGCCGGCCTAATTGGCACAGCCAGATGTTTTGAGCGCCTTCCGCCACAATCTCGCGCCCCTCGTCCTCAGGGCGGGGAAAGCGCAGCGCGTCCTCCGCCCGGTACACCGACCTGCGCTCCAACGGCTGCCCGGCCGTCTGCTCCGACTGCCCGGCCTCGCGCCAGCGGTAGGGATTGCGGGAATAAAGCGCAAGATAAGCCGTGCCGCGCCGGGCAAAAATCCATCCGCCCTGCTCCACCACTTCATCGAACCGATCGCGCGGCAGCCAGGCATGGGTGTAAAAATGGCGGATCGGCACATAGACTGCCGGTATTCGGCGCAGGTTGTAAATTACAATCGCCACATTGCGGTATTGAGCAGCGCGGGGGAGCAGTCCGCTGCCCGCCCAGTAATTGGGTGTGGCTCCTTCCAACTTCGCCGGGTGGGTGGTGAAACACACCGCATCCGGGCCGAGGGTTGCCTGCCAGATGTGCTGCTGGTCGCCGCCGTAACCCTTGCGGTAATCCTGCGCGGTGGAAAGCATGTAGTCGGCGGTTTTCCAGGTGTAGATATTGACCTCCTCGCGGGTATTGCGGCAGGCATCCCGTTCGATGGCAGCAGCCAGCACCGGCAGCAAACCCAGCGCCCGCAGCGGACGGACGAAGGGACGAAACGGTGAGAAGGGACGCAGAAAATCATTTTCCCACCAGTTGCACTGGTCGAACATGCGCAGGGTCTGGTTGATGGTACGCGGGTGAACGTAGGCTTCCAGGGTCAGGCAGTGCATTCCATCTTCAAAATTATCCGGCCTCAATCCCCACTTTTCCATCTCGGCCAGCCGAATCCCCATCCGCTGCCGGTTGAGCATCCCATCCGGCAGGTCGGTTTGGGCAATTCGCTCGATCACCTTCGGCAGGCGGTAGCGGCTGAGGGCAAACGCCGCTGCGCTCATGTTATCGTAAGCGGAGAAAATGCCCATGCCAAACAACAGTTTGGTGGTGTCGGTCGTGCCTTCCTGTGCCGCCCATTTTTTGGTATTTTCGTATGCCCGCCCGTGGGTCGAACCGAATACACCATGATACGAATTCAAAGCCATGTCCAGCAGCAAAAGGTCAATCCCCATGGCGGCGCGGCGGCGCAGTTCTTCATCCGCAGCAAAATCCACCAGCGAAAGCAATGCCGTCAGATCTTCGTCGTAATAGACATGGGATAACCACTCGCTGAAACCGGTGCGAAAACGAAGTTCCATCCAGCGGAGGATGCGTGGACGATTCAGGCTCATCTTTTCGCGCCCCTTCTCGCCGCTGTTGGTGAACACCTCATCGGGATACAACTGACCGGCAAGGTAGGCCGCCGTGGTGTACAGGATGTAGTGGTTTTCCGTCCAGGTACACAGCGAATCCACGCCCGGCTCGTTGGGAAAATACTTGAAACCCAGCACAACCTGACGGGCGCGCTCGCGCAGTGCCGGGCTGACACACTCTGGAAACTGGTACAACAGGCGTAAAATACTGTGCAGCACAAAATCGGCGCAATCGCGCCGCGCAGCAATGAAATCCAGCGCCGCCTCAATCACTCCCTCGTGCGGTTTTTGACCCGCCGCGCAGCGAATCAGTTCGTACCAGACCGGTTTGGTGTTTACCGGCGCCGGGTTGCGCAGCACGTGTTGAATGTATGCCTGTTTGCGTTCCTCAAAAGTCGGCATGAAGGGCTGTTCCGCGAAGAAATCTGCCACCGGGACAGTCGGATATCCCTCGGGTGGTTTTTGGGAAGCGCGAATCTGGTAGTCGCGCTGGGTGTGAACGGTCATGACTGTTCTCCGTGTTCAACCAAGCAAGGTTTTCACCAATACCTGCTTTTCCCCTTCGTCCACCGGCAGACCGGCGCGCTGACGGGCAAGCAGGGCATTCAAACGCTGGTGCAGGGCCGGCGTCAGCGGGAAACGCAGGGCAAACACCAACGCCAGGCCAAGCAAAACTAGCGGCAGCAGCATGAAAATCAGGCGCAATGCCAGCAGAAAGGTGGGGCTTTGCGGCTGTTCAATCAGGCGCATTCCGCCGTTCAGCGATTCCTGAATCGGCGGGATATAACCCGCCCATTCCAGCACGTGCGAAACGGCAAAAATCGCCAGCGCCGAGCTGAGCTTGCGGATGAAGGTCACCAGCGCCGAATAAATCGCTTCCCGCCGCTGACCGCTGCCCAATTCGTCCACATCGGGAATATCCGGGAAGATGGCGTAAATCATCACCACAATTCCGCCGGTGCCCAGCCCCACAAAAGCGGCAAAGACATACACCCACCAGCGCGCCGATTGCGGCCCGATCAGCCAGCTGAACAACATCGTCACTGCCCAAAGGATCAGCCCGATGATATAGCCCCGTACTTTGCCCAACTTTCGGCTCAGCCGGACATAAAACGGCAGTGAAATGACCTGCGCAATCAGCAGCGTGCCGTTGACAAAGCTGACCTCCCCGCTGCGCTGCAAATAATACTTGATGAAATACGCCACAATCGTGCTAACCGTATCAATGGCAACAAAGGCAAACAGGTACATTGCCAGCGTGTACACGAAAGTACGGTTTTGAAAAGGAGTGAGGAAAGCCTCCCGCCAGTTGAACGGACGCGGCGGTTTCTGAAACTCCGGGCGCTCGCGCACGGCCATGACCGTGGCAATGAAAGGCAGCGCAAAGAATAAACCAAAGCCGGCCGCCATGACGATATAGCCGGTGCGCACATCCGTAAAGGCCTTGACAATTTCCAGCGGCAGCAGGGCCGCCAGTATGGACGCTACGGTGGAAAAGAAAATGCGAATCGAACTCAGGCGCGAACGTTCATGATAATCCAGCGTGATTTCCGAATGCAGCGCATTGTAGTTGAGCATGACGATGCTGACTACCGTGGAAAAGAACAGATAACTCAGCACCACGGCGGTAAAACGGGCGGATTCCGATTCCATGCTGTACGGATAAAACAACGCAAAAAACGACAGAAAGATGAGGGGAATGCCGATCAGCAAGTAGGGACGCCGCCGCCCCAGAAAAGTGCGCGTGCGGTCACAAAGGATGCCCTCAAACGGGTCGGTGATGCTGTCATAGATCTTGCTGATCAGGATGACCGTCCCCGCCAGAGAAGGCGATATGCGCACCACATCGGTCAGGAAGATCAGGTAATAAAAACTGATGATGACGCCCGAACCGCCGCCGAAAATATCCCCCACACCGTAACCGATCCGCGTCCACAGGCTGAGCGGTTTTTCGGTCGGGGTCGTTGTGTTGGAGTGTTTATCGGTTGATGCCATGCCGCTGGTTGAACCACCTTTCTCTGGAAAATAGATTATTTTCTCACTCCGCCCGGCGGAGTGGAGCCCGCCCAATTATCTGGCTATGCGAATTTTTTCGACCGATTCGCGCCGCCCGCTTTGGGCGGAGCGGTACACCGCCTCCACCGCTGCCAGCACCGCTAAAGCCTCCTCAGCCGGAATCAAATACGGCTGGTCATCCAGCACCCAGTTGACGAAAGCGCGCAGGCTGCGCTGCAAGGCATGCAGCCCGGCCACCGGCAGAGGATGGCGGCCCAGGCGCACCCCGCGAACATGCAGACGGGGCAGCGGTAAATCGGTATATACCGCCTGCCCGTGCTCGCCGTACACCTCAATCCGCACCGCTTCTTCCACCGCCGCCGCCATGGTCGAGGTCAGGCTGATCAGTGTGCCGCCTTCGGTCTGCAGGATGGCCTCAGCCAGCGTTTCCACCTCCACATCGAAGCGCGGCGTTGCCGTCCAGCCGGTTGCCTGGCGGGCTCCTTCTCCCAGCGCCCACAGCGCCAGATCCAAAAAGTGACTGGCCTGAGTGATTAATGTCCCGCCGCCAGCCTGATCCAGCCGGCTGTGCCAGGCCGCCGAGCGAAAGTAGCTCTCATCCCGCCGCCAGGCCACGTTGATGCGGATGCTGAAAACCCGCCCCAGCTCACCGGCGCGCACCGCCTGCGCCAGCCGGTAAGCAGCCGCATCATAACGGTACTGGTAATTGACCCCAACTTTCGCATTCTGCCCCGCCAGCCAGTTGACCAGCGCAACCCCTTCGCTCAACGTGCGGGTAAGCGGTTTTTCCACCAGCACGGCTTTGCCCGCTTCCACCGCCCGGCGAATCATCCCTGCGTGCAGGTGATGCGGCAGCGCCAGATAAACCGCATCCAGCCCGGCCGTTTCCAGCATTTCTTCCACCTCTGTAAACGCCAGCGGAATGCGGAATTGACGCGCAAAGCGATGCGCTTTTTCGTCATTATGGTCACAGCAGGCGCTCAGAACCAGCCGTGGAACGAACCGTGCCAGCAGCACCGTGTATCGGGCGATCTCGCCGCAGCCCACCACTCCCAGCCTCAACCGGCGCTTCATGAGGGATTTCCCTCCGCGGGCGCAACGACCCAATTCAGCCCCCGCCGGATGATTTCCCGCACGGCAGGGTGGCGCAGACTGCTGCCCAGATGACCCGGCAGCAGATAACATACCCGCCCTGCGGCATAACGGTAGGTCCACACCGCCGGGGCTTCCTCCCCACCGGCAGACGCCAGCCAGTGAACCTCGACATTTGGCTGAAATTCGTGATGATACAACTCGTCTCTGACCGAAAAGGCCGCCATCTCGCCAAACAAGTCTTGACGCAGCGGGCGAAATTGCAACGGCTGCACTTTGCCGTGACCGATGAAACGTCCGCCGAGCAATTCAAAATAAGCCGGGCTGGTTTTGAAAGAAGCCGTTGCCGAATGCACCCCCAACACTCCCCCGCCCCCGGCGACGTAATCCAGCAGGCGGCGCAGCGCCGCATCCTCTGCTTGCTGGCGGTGAAGGTACAGCACCACCGCAGCAACACCGCTCAGATCTACGGGGAGCTGCTCCAGTCGGCGGCACTGGAAAACCTGAAATGCACCGCTGCGCTTCAACACCTGCCCCAGAGCCAGCCGCCCATCCAGCGGCGGGTGAAACAACCCCTCGCTCACCAACCAGACGGTTTTCATGGTTGTCTCCGTTTGGCAGCCGCCAGCTGTGCGGCTTCGGGGCGGTTTTTGTAAAATTCATCCAGCGGGTAGCAGCCGCTCACCAGTCCCAACCGCGGGGCGGTTGTACAGTCGCTGAACGTTCGGCAAATTCGTTTGCGCTGCAAAGATACACCCCTCAACACATCCCCACACAAGTCAGGATAAGTCAGCGCCATCCGCCCGATACCGACGAAATCCACTCCGCCGCGGCGTACATTCCACTGAGCCACCTGCGGCAGCCATTCCTGCAGGTAGGAATAGGCCGAACCCACAAAAATCAGCCGCGGGTGACGCGCTTTGAGCTCCGCGGTTACCCGAATCTGGCGGGCAACCCCGACCAGCGGATCTTCGGGGGGCAGGTAACCATCAGACGGGGGAAAGAGCGCCGGCCGCTGAATGTGCGGGCAGTAATAAGGACTTCCGGCGCTCAGGTTGACCAGTTGTACCCCCAGCGATTCGAGCAGTCCAAGAAACTGATTGACCTCCTCCAAATCAATTCCTGTACCGCTGCCATCTCCGCCGAAGGCATAGGGATACTCCTTCCCCTCCGGCCACGTTTCCGGCTGCCCAACGCCATGCGCGGCGGGTTTGAAGGGGATGAAATCAAACGCCGAGAGGCGCACCCCAATCAGCAAACCGGGTGCTTCCGTGCGGATGCCGCTCACCACCTGGCGCAAGAAGCGGGTGCGGTTTTCCAGACTTCCGCCATAAGCGCCGGGGCGCTCCACCGCGCTGAGCATTTCATGCAGCAGATAGCCGTGGCAGTGTTTGATGTCCACAAAGTCAAAACCCACCGCCTGCGCCAGCCGCGCCGCCCGTACAAAATCCCCAACAAGGTCATCCAGTTGAGCATCGGTCATCAGCGAGTAGGACGAGTCCAATCCCAGGCGGCGGTCGAGAATGGGATGATGATAGAGGATGACCGGCTGCGGCCGGCCCTCGGGGCGGGCAAAACGCCCGGAGTGGGTCAGCTGCAAGCCGACCAGCAGACCTTCCGTACCCCAGCGGGTGGTATGGGCTGCCACCAGCGTATGGCGCAGGCGCTCCAGCTCGCGCAGATTGGCATCCTGAATCAACAACTGATTGGGGTTAGCGCGCCCCTGGGGACAGACCGCCACCGCCTCACCGCCCCAGATGAGTTTGGCGCCGCTCTCTCCAAACCGCTGCCAGCGGCGCAGGGTCAGCTCGCTGGGTTTGCCGTCGGCAGTGCCGTCCCAGCCTTCCATCGGCTGAATGCACCAGCGGTTGCCAATCCGACGGCCTTCCCCCGGCAGTGCCAACGGCTGCGCCAGCGGAGATTGGGAGGCGGGCAGCAAGACATCATCCAGGTCTAAATCCAGACCCAATTCACCCAAACGGACGCGCAAAGCCGCCGGGCTGGTGAACCGGGCCATGCGCGGATAGTCAGTCATGGCTGAATTGCTCCAACCCTTTCAAAATCTGGCGCAGCACCGCCAGGTCGCTTTGCGGGCGGCGCGGACAGTCAGGATGCGGGCAACTGTCGGGCAGCCAGCCGCGCAGCCAGAGAAATTGAGCCGCAGAATGACGGTAAGCCGGCACCGGATTGCGGAACGCAAACCAGCCGAGATACTGCAAGACGTCGTTCAATTCGTAAAAGCGCGGGTCACCCGCATGCCACCAGCGGTCGCGCAGCGCAAAATAATCCGGCGCAAAGGTCGAAAGCCCCAGCAGGTAGTCCGAGCCGTACATCACCATGTCAATCGCCAGATCGTTGCCGGTCAGCAATTGAAAATCCGGGCGCAGACGGTCGCGCAGCGCCAGCCGCTCCCATTCCAGCCGGCGGCTGAGTGAAGAATGCTTGGCTGCCACACATTGCGGAATGCTCAGCAGGCCTTCAAACACTTCCAGCGCGTAAATTTGACCAAAGGGGGCAAACATCTGGCCCAATTCGAAGGCGATAAAACGCCCGGCCACCCGTCCGAAGGCCGCATAGGCTTCTAAAAGGCGCGCCGGCGGCAATGCGCTCAGTCCGTAGGATTGAAAGATGACTGGCGTGCCCCCAAAGGAGAGAATCTGCTCGATTTCGCGTTGATAAGCAGCCGGGTCAAAGGCATCACCGGGCCGGTCGAGAACCACCGTCCCCGCCGCAAACCGGAAATCCCCCAGGGTTTGGCGAGTCTGGTTCAACACCTCGCGGCGGATGTCGGCATCCAACAGGTGAGCATACCCGGTGTCCATGTTCACCGCCGGAATCAAACCGGCCTGCGCCGTGCGCTGAACATGCGCCGCAAAGGCATCCCAGTTGACGCGGCCCTGGGGGGTAAACGGCAATAAAACAGCCGAATAGCCGGTAATTTTTCGCCGGGGGATGATTGGAAACATCGGAATGATGACGAATGAGGGATGAGCAAATTATACTCTGAATTTAAATCAGATCGGCATAATCAATTCAAACGACTTATCAAGAACCATCATGGTGAGCAATTGCGGCAATCTTCCGCAAGCCGATTGAAAAACAGCGCAGGAGACTCCCTCCGGCAACGGTAAGTGCCCGCGCATCCGGAATGATGGGAATATGAAATCGTAGAGATTTTCCCCAAAACACGCTCAAATACTCCACAAGAAATTTGATGGTTCATTGTAAAAATTTGATCTACCCTGTTTTCTACCTTTCCCCCGTACAGATGTCTCCAACCAATCTCTTATGGCCTAATCGTGCAAGTGATGAAAATACGGAACATTTCTCCAATACCATGCCTGCTTAGCGCCGAATGGAATGAGAAAAACGGTCCAGCCAGTCACGCAGGCCCTCTCCCAATAGATTGAAACCGAGAACAATCAAGAGAATAAAACAACTGGGAATTATATAAAGCCACCAAGCCGTGTGGTAATAATCTCTACCCGAAGCTAAAAGTGCTCCCAACTCTGCTCGGGGCGGTTGAACTCCCAATCCAATGAATCCTAAGCCGCTTACCATTAACACAATATTACTCATACGGATAGAAAATAAAGTCAATAAAGAAGGATAAATGTTCAAGAAAATGTACCGAAATATGAGTGCCGAATTTTTCAACCCAATCGAACGACCAGCCTCCACAAAAAGCTGCTTTTTCATGGAGAGTGTTTCGTTTCTTGTGATCCGGTAAAAAGTTGGTATTCCCGAAATCATCAATGTCATAATCAACACATGAAGCGAAGTGCCAAAACGGGCTATCAAAACAATGGCCAACAACAGGGCAGGCAACCCCAAAAATATCTCAACCAGCCGGGAAAGCAGATGGTCAAGCCATCCTTCGTAATAACCACTCCAAAGGCCAAGCAAGATGCCAGGAATTGCCGTGAAAAAGGTAGAAACAAAGCTGATCCACACGGAAAACCGTACCCCTTCAACCACCCGGCTGAAAAAATCCCTTCCCAACGCATCGGTGCCAAACCAGTTAACAGCATCAGGTGGAGCAAGACGTATTCCCCCGCGGACTGTTTCCGAATCAATCACTACAAAGGAAGGAAGCACCAAAACAAACATCAAAACAAAGGAAACAATTGCGCCACCCAACAAGAGAGGAAAAGAAATTGATGGAAGTTTTCTCCTCCGAAACAGTTTCAGCGGACCGGGCAATTCCATAAGGAATTGGCGCGAAACGTGAAGCAACTGAGCGGGTAACAATTTCAGCATACCGTTTCGTTCCCTTCCCGAATTCGCGGATCTATCAGACGTTGAATACCATCGGTCAATCCGTTTACCATTTGAAACAACAAAGTGAGAAGTATCACCCCTGCCAGAACAACGGGATAATCCTGATCAAAAATTGCCTGCACAATCAATCTGCCAACTCCCGGGTAGGCAAATACAGTTTCTACAATAACCGCGCCGCCTAACAAATGGCCAATTTGAAGTCCGATGAAGGTAACAGCCGGCGTTAAAGCGTTTCGTAAAATGTGGTTCTTCCAAACCTGACGTGCTGTCATTCCTTTGGCAAAAGCCGTTGTAACATAAAACTGACCCAACTCATCAATCAACCTGGAACGAACCAGACGAGTGATAACCGAAGCCAGAGGAATGGACAGTGACAAAGTCGGCAAAATGAGGTGCCGAAGGCTACTGCCGCCTACCGCCGGCAACCAACCCAGATGAACCGAAAATAGCTGCACAAAAAGAATGGCACTGGAAAAAGCCGGAATAGCCAGGAAAACGGTCGTAGCGATCAATATGCTGGTATCAAGTAATGACCGATAGCGCATCGCCGATGCCATGCCAAAAACCACACCAAACATGGACGCCAGTAAGACCGATGAAAAAGTGAGTAAAAGTGTATTCCCAAAACGCTCCCCCACCAGTTGCAACACAGGTCTGCCCCGCACCAGCGAAGTACCAAAATCGCCTCGCAAAAAATTCAGAATATAATCCGTATAGCGGATTAATAAAGGTCTGTCCAAATCAAGTTGCTGGCGCAGATTGCTGATTTGCTCAAGGGAAGCCTCATCGCCAACCAACGTCTGAATCACATCACCTGGGGACATCTCCAAAATCATAAATGCCAGCAGACCGGCAACCCATACGGTTACCAGTCTGCCGGCAAATGGTTTTAAGATATTGAAACCTTTTCTCAAGGCTTCAGCCATGCGTCGGTTAGCACCAATCGCCCCATTGGGCCCATAATGTAATCTGATAAATTGCTGCGTAACACCAGATAATCTTTCGGCACGTACAAGGGAATCCAGGGTTGCTCCTGAATGAGGATGCGTTGAGCCTGTGAGTATAGTTGATTACGCTTTTCTTCGTTCAGTTCCACTGCTGCCGATTCCAAAATTTCATCCAATTCCGGATTGCTGTAAAAAGAGCGGTTAGTTGTACCAATCCGCGAGCTGGAGAGATATACATTTAACACATCAGCATCGTTCCAGTCATAGCGCCAGAGCATGACTTGATAATCCCCTTGGGTGGCAACTTCGCTGGCTGCTTTGCTTTCCAACAGTTTGATAGTCACATTCACTCCTGCGCGCTGTAACTGGTTTTGAATGACAGTTGCAAGCGTTTCATTCGGCGGACGGGTGGAAGCAAGGATTTCCAATGAAAGTTCTTTACCGTTCATCTTGTCAACCCATTTTCCATCTGCCCGTTTTTCGTAGCCAGCTTCGTTGAGCAATTTTTCAGCTTCGACAAGATTATAATCAGGCGATTCATCCCGGAGGGAGGCATCATATCCCGGCAGGGTCGAAGCCAGTGGAGAAAAAGCCGGTTTCCCAACACCACCCAAAGCAATTTCAACCAGTTCTTTTTTATCAATCATTTGGGCAATAGCACGGCGCAAACGCTGATCTCCAAATGGTTCAGCCTGAACATTGAATCCCAAATAAACCAGACTGTTCAACTCAACCTCAACCACCTGGGCAGCCGGGTCCTTGCGCAAAACATCTAGATGAGCAGGTTGATTGATGAAAAGGATATCCACTTCGCCGCTTTGGAAAGCCGCCAGCTGCGATGACATATCAGGAATCACTTGAAAAATAATTCTTTCCAGATAGGGCGCTCCGGAATTGCTCAAAATAGATGGTCCCCAGGAATAGGCTTCATTGCGAACCAGCGTAATCGACTCACCTGGTTTCCAGGATTCGAGCTGGAAAGGTCCGCTGCCCACAAGGTGGATACCAAACGAATCACCATATTTCTCTGCTGCCGTGGGACTGATAATTCCAGCATATGCCGTAGAAAGGGTACTGAACAGGGTAGCAGATGGTTTCTTTAGACGAAAGACTACCTGATTTTCGCCCACTGCCTCAATCGCTTCAATATTGGAAAAGCTGCTTACCAATGGCGATTTAGAACCTTCTTGCATCACCCGTTGATAAGTGAAACGAACAGCCTCAGCATTCAATGGTGTTCCATCATGAAACTTCACCCCATCCCGCAAGAAAAAGGTAACCACTCTGCCATCTTCACTGATCGTCCACTTTTCTGCCAGATAGGGTTTGTAAGAATTATCTACATCCCGGTAGATAAGCATATCCAGCAGATATGGCAAAATCACATTTTGACCGGAAGAAGCCGCGCCGCTGGGGTCAAGTGTGGCCGGCTCTGAGCTAATTGCCCGAGTGATTGTTCCTCCAACGGCTGGCACATCCACTTTTGGCATTTCGGAAGGGGTTGATTGCACTTCCACCTGCACCTCAGCCGGTTCGTTTATCACAGATTGTTGTGTTTCGGAAATTGGATTTCCCACACACGCGGTCAAGAAAATCAAAATCTGAAAAAAGAAGAACAAGAAAAATTTTTTACTCACCTTTTACTCCTTTTGAACGAGAGATTGATAAAGTGCTAAAGCACTTTTCCTGGCATTATGGATACAATCCGGTATCCCCACCCCTTGATAAGCGCTGCCGGTCAATACGACACGGGGCATTTCATCTGCTGCAGTTTCAAATATTTTCTGCACCAATTCCAGATGACCAACGTAATATTGCGGATTGCCTTTGCGCCAACGATAAATGCGTGAAAAAACCGGCTCAGCGTCAATTTTTTGAATCTCCCTCAATTCTCCGCGCACTATCCTTAGAATTTCGTTATCATCGTAATTGACCACTTCCTCCTTTCCCGGTCCACCCAAAAAACAACGCAACAATAGATGGTCCTGCGGAGCGCGATTGGAAAATTTCAAAGAAGTCCAGGTGCATGCCTGTAACATTCTCCCTTCCTTTCGAGGTACGACAAAGCCATAACCGGTAAATGATCTGGAAATATCACTTAATCTATACGCAATAGATATGGTTGCAGTAGAAACGTAATCGATTCTGCGCAATAATTCCGCCGTCTGCGGAGCAAACGCGTGAATCATCTCGGCTGCCGAAAATGCAGGAACAGCAATGATGACGCCGTCGGCTTTCAGAAATTCTCCGTTGCTTAATTGAAGGTTCACTGACCTGCCGTTTTGTGAATCGATTTTTTCCACCCGGCAAGAAAGCATTAATTGACAACCACTATCGCGCAGATAATTGGCTAAACCTTCGCTTAACTCACTCAACCCCTTGCGAAAGGAGAGAAACAATGAGTCTCCTTCCCCTTTTACGATTCGGGTATGGTGATTGTTTTTCCGCTGTGCTAACATACCTCGAATGAGGCTGCCATATTTCTTCTCCAAATCCCGAAAGCGTGGAAAGGTAGCCAGCAGGCTTTGCCGTTCAGGGTCAGAAACGTGAATACCACCCAGCAAAGGCTCTGCAATTTTTTCCAGTGCTTCGATTCCCAAACGGCGTCGTACAAAACTGGCCACACTCTCATCCCCATTGTCCCGATTAGGCGGCACGAACAAGTCCATCCCCATCCGTAATTTACCAACCGGGCTGATCAGTGGTGAGGTTACAAAGGGCATGAATCGGGTCGGGATGATTAACATGACACCTTCGGGTAGCCGTACCAGTTTCCCGCGGTTCAAAACAAACACGCCGCGATTTTCCGGATTGGTGCCAATCATCTCTGTGCTCAATCCAATTTCAGCAGCCAATTCCGCCGCCCAAGGTTTCTGCCTCAAAAAACAATCCGGACCGCCTTCAATGGTGAAACCGTCAATCCGTTCAGTAACTATCTTTCCCCCCACCCTATCTTCAGCCTCAATCAGGGTAATCCGCAAGGGTTTCCCCTGAGAGACACTCTCCTTTTGCAGGTAATACGCGGCGGCAAGACCGGCAATTCCGCCCCCCACCACCACAACATGCCCGGTTTTATCTTGACGAGGATCGCAATTTTCAGAGCTGATATTCATTTTGGTTGAGAATGATTTCGGCAAGAGATTTTATGAAAAGTGGATGATCGTTCAATTGGGGAGTACGAAACAAATTCACCCCGTTGTGTCGGGCAAACTCTCTGGCTTCGATATCGATATCAAAGAGTACTTCCACATGGTCGGCTAAAAATCCAATCGCAGAAACCAGCATGAATTTCACTCCCTGAGAGGACAGTTGTTCAATCGTTTCTTCCAAACTCGGACCTAACCATTTCGTGGCTTTGGCGCCCGCGCTTTGAAAACAGAAAGTCCATTCACCGGCAGACAAATTACTCGCTTCTGCAACCCGTTCACATAAATCCTGGAACTGTTTTTGATA
>Ga0067045_1028698_pt1 | contig 28819 bp, 25 predicted proteins | sample TerdegcTABiofilm_FD_59184 | JGI IMG/M metagenome (GOLD analysis project Ga0067045, IMG submission 59184) | Combined Assembly of (Gp0054472, Gp0054536) Wastewater bioreactor microbial communities from Singapore -Terephthalate degrading...
GGGGGGGGAGCGATTGACAAGCCAAATTCCCCCATTCAAGATGACGATTGTCGGCTCGCTGCCGTGGGGTTCCAGCGGGCATCACAAGAGCAAGAACCCCGTGAACAATCACGACATGCCTATGGTGTCGCCGATTTCCTGCTTTCAGGGAAGACCAATTTCCGGTAAAATGCCCTCCGGGGCGTGAACGGTTACCAATTCCGAAACCCCAGACAGCCTACGGCTGTCTTCTCAGAAAGTGCAAGTTCTGTTGCGGCCCAAGCGATACGCTTGAAAGGCGTCTTCATGGCAAAGGCGAAGAAGGAACTGGGCATTCACGACAAACTGCTCGAAGCGATCGCCGGCGTCGATCGGTCGGGGGCTTTTTGCACATGGGGCGATCGCCCCTTGACGCTACCGGGATTGGAAGTGCCGGGGCTGGGCCGGATCGGGCTGCCGCTGACGAAGCCCCAGGCCCGCGAGCTGATCAAGCTCTGCCGCCAGGCACCGTTCGGCAAGGGAACGGAAACCGTGGTCGATACCTCGGTGCGGCGGTCGTGGACGCTCGACCCGGACAAGTTCCGGTTGACCAACCCCAAATGGGACGATCTTGTCGCTACAATCGTAAAGGACGTGCGGGAGTCGTTGGGGCTGGAAGGCCACAAGCTCTCGGCCGAGCTTTACGAGTTGCTCATGTACGAAAAAGGCGGCTTCTTCCTGCCGCACCGCGACGGCGAGAAGCTCGATCGGATGGTGGCCACATTGGCCATCATCTTGCCGGGGGTACACGAAGGGGGCGAGTTGATTGTCTCGCACGCCGGCCGCCGGCACGAGATCGCCTTTCCCGGCGCGGCGTCGGGGCACGAGCTGAGCTATGCCGCGTTCTATGCCGACTGCCAGCACGAAGTCCGCCCGGTGAAGAGCGGCTTCCGCCTGTGTCTGACCTACAATCTCACGCTCGCCGGCACGCGCGGCAAGAAGCGGATCGCGGCCCCGTCGTATGGCGAGACCGCCGCGGCGGTCGGCGAGCTGCTCAGCCAGTGGGGCCGCGCCGACGGTCCTCAGAAGCTCGCCGTGACGCTCGATCATCGCTATTCGCAGGCGGGCCTCTCGATCGACACGCTGAAAGGGGTCGATCGGGCCCGCGCGGAAGTGCTCTTCGAGGCAGCCGAGCAAGCCGACTGCGTGGCGCATCTCGCCCTGGTCACGTTGTGGCAAAGCGGATCCGCCGAAGGAGGTTATGAGGATTACTCGTACGGCCGCGGCCGCCGCTATCATTGGTCCGACGACGAGGACGAGGAGGACTACGACGAGACAGGCGGTCAGGTCGAGATGGGCGAGGTCTACGACTCCAGCCTGTCGGCGGATCACTGGTCGGACCGGCACGGCAAGAAGGTTCAACTCGGCGAGATTCATCTCGACGAGGACGAGATCGTCGCCGACGCGGCGTTGGGCGAAGACGAACCCAGCCGTGAGGACTTCGAGGGCTACACGGGCAACGAGGGCATGACGCTCGAGCGGTGGTACCACCGGGCCGCGGTGGTCATCTGGCCGCGGAGCAGGCACTTTCAGGTCCTCTCCGGCGCCGGTACCGAGGCGTCGGTCGGCGGCCTAGAGGCGATGGTCAAACGGCTCAAGCGCGCCAAGAAGGCCGAACGCGAAGGCCTGCGTCGCGAGTGTCTGTCGTTCGCCTCGGCGATTATCGACTCGTGGAACGCCGGGGGCCGCGGTTATTGGCGGGAGAAGCCGGAGGGCGTGGACCGCAGTGTCTTTGCGAAGCTGCTTCTCCAGTTGGACGAGGCGAAGCTCGTGCGCCGGTTCCTCGTGACGGTAATCCCCGCCGATGCCGCCATCCAGCTCGATCGGTCGTTCGCCGAGTTCTGCACGCGGCACGGTTGGGCCAGTTTCGAGGGGGAACTCGCAACGGTGTTAGGTGACGCGACGGCCGCGACCATCGCCCGAAACGCTGCGATTCTGCGGACGCTCTGCGTCCAGCGCGACAAGAATTCCGAGCGCATCGAGGTCTGCCGGCAGTTGTCCGAGCGCTCGGTCAAGGCGCTGGAGGCATTCGACAGACAACGGCACGACCATGAGTGGCAACTTCAGGAAGTCGATCGGGGGGCCGTGCTCGGTTCGCTGGTCGCGGCAATGATCGCCGTCGGCGCCGAGGAGCCGCTCTCGCGGCTGGTGGACCACGCGCTTGCGTCCGACAAGTACGACTTGACCGACGCTCACTTGGCGGCGATCTTCGCCCTGGAGCGGCAGCTTGCCAAACCATCTGCCGACGGAGCGATTTCGCGTTGGCTTGCCGCGTGCCGCCGCGAACTGGAACGCCGCACGGCCCAGGCCCCGCAAAAGCCGGCCGATTACCGGCGCGTCGCCAAACTGTCGTGCAACTGCCGGGACTGCCGCGCGCTATGCGAGTTTCTGGCCGATCCGGATCGGCGGGAAGCCCGTTTTCCGCTTGCCAAGGAGCGCCGCCGCCACCTGCACAACATCATTGACCGTAACCGCTGCGATTGTACCCATGTTACGGAACACCGCGGGAGCCCGCACACGCTGGTGTGTACGAAAACCACGGCATCCTATGACGCGGCCTGCAAGATCCACCATCGCGACGTGAAGAATCTCTCGCGGATCACCGCGCTGGAGTCGAGGTCGGTCTGAACCATGGCCACGACGGTATCAGCCGTTAGGCACCTGTTGGCAAACTCATCACAGTGTGACAAAGGAGGTATTGTGTCTCGTATGTTAAGATCGTGATGCCGTAGTGCTGGCAGAAGGACCGGAGCTTGGGCACCAACTCCGGGTCGAACCAGTCCGGGTGCTTGACCGCCGCCCGGAGATTGTCGATTACCAGAACCTTCGGGCAACCGCCGAAACTCCACAGGGCGTTTTCAAGACAGCCGATGAAGTCTTCCGTGGTCTGGCGGTACGTGGCCTCGCTGTATGCCTTCCGGCTGTGGCTCAAGACGACGCGGAATACGTGCGTCTTGCGACGCTTCCCGTCCGGACCGATGACCGGCGCTCCCGTGCCGAAATCGACCTGGGCCTCTTCGCCTGCGGCGCACTCCATGCGCCGCATCGGCAATGCGCGGCCTCGTCCCAAACCCCGCACGAATCGCTTGACGCTGTCGTAGCCGCCCGCGAAACCGTGCTCGCTGACAAGGTCCTGGAAGATCCGCTGGGCGCTGAGTTCCAGGTCCAACTTCGCCTGAATGATCGCCCGGTACGGCTCGCACTCGGTAAGTTCTCAATAACCCCGTGATTTTCGGGTACTCGTGTTCGGGTGTACGGGGAGCGGTGATGGTCGCGTGCAGACTGAGCAGTGCCAGCGGACGGAAGAAAGTGATGCGATGCCGTCTGGATGGGCTACGTCTCGTGGGCGGCTTGCCGCATCAACTCGGGCAGGGAAAGAACTTCACGCGCTCCGCGCATGCGATCCTGAAGGTACCGCCAAAAGGACACGCCCAGCTTCCGGCAGGTCTTCTTCAGGCTGACAAACGTGTCGCGGCAGCGTTCGCCCCCACTCGCTCCGCGTGCCGGCGTTGATCTTCCGCCGCTTCGCCCACTCCCGGATGTCGCCCTCCGAAAGATTGTTGTGCAGCGGAATCTCCGGCCGCTCCAGAACCAGCAACAGATCGGCACGCTTCTCGTGAATCCGCCGCAACGCCTCGTTCAAATCCGCAAACCCGGTCCGACGCCGAAACATCTGCTCGAAGTCCCGCTCCAAGGCTGCCTTGCGCCGCGGGCTGGGCGACTCCCGGTACGCGCGCAGTCGCTGGTAATACTTCCACACCGCGTCGCGCACGCCGTCCACCGCCTCTTGTTCCCGCGGGCTCAAGGGGACCAGCTTGCGGATCGAACGCTCCGCGTGCAGCCAGCACAAGGCGTGCAGCAGGCCCGAAATCTTGAACTGCCCCGCGTTGTCGCTGATCAGCGGCTGGCCCACGTACATCTCGTGCTGCATCAGCGTGCCGTACAACGCCGCTTCGGTGACGATCCGCCGCGCTTCGTCGCTGCGGACTTTCCAGGCGGCCAGTTGCCGCTGCCAGGCCTGGTCGTCGGAAACGATGCGTCCCCCCTGTCGCACCACGCCAGCCAGCCGCGCCCGCAGTTCCAGGGAAAGTCCCTGGGATGCGGCGTAGTTCAGGGCGTCCTCGTTCCACACGTACTCCTCGTGCGGCGCCGCGAGCAATTTCAGAAAGTTCACCCGGCTCTTGCTGGCCGTGGTGGTGAACGAAGCGAAGAGCGGGTTGGCAATCACCGTGGTGTAGGCGTTCTTGCCCAGGTGGCGGGCGCCCGTGGCATGCTGCGAATGTCGAGAAGCAAGATCTACGCCATCAAGGACAAGATCGGCTACTACAAGCTCGAAGGCGACATCCGCTTCCGGGCCGAGGACGTTCTGCGCTACCTCGACGAGCGAAAGGTCGGGAGGAACGGGCACAGGAAGCCCGCCCCCCGACCCCGCTTGCGGCACATCACGGTCTAGCCTGCCGCCTTCTTCGCCTGCTCCAGCAGGTGCTTCGGATTCAGTGAGAGGTGCTGGTAGTGCCGGGCCAGCATCGAAGGGTCTTTGTGGCCGGCGAGAATCGCGACGGTCAACCCATCCACCCCACTGGTCAGCAAACGGTTCATCCAGGTATGGCGCAGAGCGTAGAGGCAGTACTTCGGTGCGAGGAGATCCCGGAAGCCCTCGTCCCTCGCCAGGCTCAGGATGTCATCGAACTCCGCTTGCGAGACGATGACCTCCCGCTTCCCACCCTTGGGCTTCTTCATGTACGCCACGGGCGAGCGGTCGATGTAGCCCTGCTCCTCCGCCCACCGGAAGACCCGCTTCACGGCCCGGATGCCGTTGCGGCGCGAGCCGTCCGACCAACCCTCGCGGGAGTCGATCCACTTCTGAATGTGGAACGGGCGCAGGCTGTCGGTCGTGAGTCCCGGGTCGATCGTCCGGGCGAACTCCTGGAGACGATCGTGGTACCAGCGATACGTGTCGGGAGTCCGGTGCTTCGAGCACCGGTCGAGATAGGCATCAATGACCCCCAGCACGGAGTCCCCGGTAACCGACTTCGCCCGGGGCTCGGTCATGAGTTGATGGAACTTGCGGAACGCCTGCCCCCGATCGGGGCCGAGATTGACCTGCCGGCCGTCGAGCATGACGAACCAGCTTCGGCGCTCTTTCCGCCACCACGGCTTCGGTGTTCTGGACATGGAAAAAACCCTCCAACTTGAGAGACATGGAACCATGCTCCGCAAGCCGGAAGGTTTGCGAGGCCCTCGGGGAGTAGCCGCTCCCCGGGGGCTTTTTCCGTACCAGAATTCCGTGCCAGCCTTATCAGCAGCCGGCACTCATCGTCGTACGTCCTTATGTACCAAGTATCCCCGACAGGGCTCGAACCTGTAACCTTCGGCTCCGGAGTGGGATATGGCGTTCGACGCGGCATTTAAGTAGTTCGCTGGCAAGGGCTTACGGTGTGACCTATGTTTCTGAGGGGACTTCCACACCAGGGACCACACCCATGCCCGACAAACCCGCAAAACCGTACCCTGATTTCCCGCTCTTTCCGCACGCTTGCGGCCAATGGGCCAAGAAGATCGGCGGCAAGATGTACTACTTTGGCGTGTGGGGCAATTGGCAAGCCGCGCTCCGCAAATATCACGTTTTCTTGGACGGCCCGCCGTCCAGCTTGAAAGCCGCAATCGGCCGGTACTTGGAAGCCCAACATCGGTTGCAACAAGCCGGGGAAGTCACGCTCCGCCACTACAAGAGCATTGAATGGACCCTTGCCCGCCTGTCCAACACCATCGGCCCCACAAAGGCAATCGCCCGGCTCGGGTCGGAAGACTACGGCGCGTGGCGCGCTCACCTGTCCAAAACCAACGGGCCGGTATCTCTCGGCAATCATATCCGGCGCGTCCGGGCCTTCCTCAATTGGTGCAAGCGGGAGCGGATCATATCCGAGCTGCCGCCGGGAGATAGTCTCAAAAAGCCCCGCCGCGCCGTTCTGCGCAAGGCCCGCGCTGCGCAAGGCTCCAAGATGTTCACCCTGTGTATAGCGACAATTACATCTCCGGTCTGACGACAATTAGAATTCCCGGATGAGGGCGATCCGGTAGACTATCGCAAGTCTCCATGGGAGGTGGTCTCCTGGCCGTGCGCCCTTTTGGTGCAGGAACTCTTGGTGGCCAAGCGAGACTTGAAGCTCAGCCGGGTGCTGAAGCGGATGTCCCAGTGCGAGGCGTTGCTGATCGACGACATCGGCTACGTGCAGCAGAGCCGGGAGGAGATGGAGGTCCTCTTCACCCTGTTGGCCCAGCGGTACGAACGGGGCACGGTGATGCTGACGAGCAATCTTCCGTTCTCGAAGTGGGAGACGATCTTCAAGGACCCGATGACCACGGCGGCGGCGATCGACCGCCTGGTGCATCACAGCGTGATCCTGGAGTTGAACATCGCCAGCTACCGGCTGGAAGCGGCGAAGCAATCCAAGCCGCCCGAGGCGGCGGAAGCGGCGACGTAAGGGAGGGGGCCGTCGGGCGGCGTGAGGCGTGTGGCCTTTTTCTCCACTCCGCTCCGAAAAAGGCCACACGCCTCCGAGAAAGCGTAGGGAATTCTAATTGTCGCTGAGGGGGCAACCCCAAGGACCGGTCAATCCCGCCAGACGATACCCCCCTATGGGCTTAGACAGAAGCGGTCCAGCCTTCGATTGCATTTCCTCGGGCCCGGTCCTACTCTCACGGACTGGCGACCGCTCTGCCGCGATTTGAGGAGGCGAACGACCCGTTGAGAGGTGCGGTGTCGTCGCCCGGGGCACATCCGCGAAGGTACGGTACCAGAGAGTCGCCAAGCAGGTCGTGTAGGGTTGCATCGTTCCACCCGTGGGAGTACATTCGCGGAGTCTCTGCATGTGCATACTCTCATCCAGGTTTTGGCCGTGAAGAGAGACCGTGCCCTGGTCCGGCAGTGGATCCTGTTGCGGACGCTCAGTCAGCGCCACGATGGCGTCGGCGTGCAGACCCTCGCCCGAGAGTTGCACGTTCACGTCAAAACCGTTCGCCGCGATCTTGAGATGCTTCGGGCGGCGGGATTCCCAATCGAGGAGACCGCCGAAGCGTTCGGTCGCAAGAAGTGGCGGATCGACCCGGCCAAAGCCCAGCCGGCCGTTGGGTTCACGTTCGACGAGGCGGTCGCCCTCTACCTCGGCCGGCGACTGCTCGATCCCTTGGCCGGGACAGACTTCTGGGATGCCGCCCAGCGGGCCTTCGCCAAGATCCGGACCATGCTTTCGCCCGGCGCCCTGAAGTACCTGGACAAGTTCGGTGCCCTGTTTCACCAAACCCAGGCCGGGGCCAGCGACTACTCGAGGAAGGGCGACCTGATCGACCGCCTCATCTTGGCCATGGAAGATCGCCGTATCACCAACATCACCTACCAGTCGCTTCAGGCCACGGAGCCGGTGAGTTACGCCGTGTACCCCCTCGGAATGATCCATCACCATGGGTCACTGTATCTGGCCGGCTGGACGCCGGATCGCGAGGAATTGCGACATTGGAAGGTCGACCGGATCGAATCGGAATCGCTGGAATTGACCGAGCTCCAGTTCCAGCAGCCTGAAGGATTTGACATCAAAAAGCACCTCGCCAAGTCGTTCGGAATCTTCCACGGCGACGGGGACGTCCACGTCAAAGTCCGCTTCTCGCCGGCCGTGGCCCGCTACGTCCAAGAAGGCCGCTGGCACCCAAGCCAGAATCTCTCACCTCAAAAGGACGGCTCCCTCCTGGCCGAGTTCGACCTCTCCACCACCGAAGAGATCAAGCACTGGATACTCAGCTTCGGCAAGGAGGCCGAGGTGCTGGAGCCCAGGGCATTGCGCGGCGAGATCGCGGCCGAGTTGAAGAAGATGCTGAATTCGTATTCGCCACGCGCCGGCTACGGAACCACGACGACGCCGAAGGAGTGAAAGTGCATATCCAGCGCAATGGCCTTCTTGAGGTTCAACTCGTCGATGACGACCTTGCTGGCGCAGTCGGTGAAGCTCCAGCCCGCGCCGATGCGCTGCTGAAAGAGAATCCAGGCCCGATGGAATTGTTCTGGAGTCACGAAGTGGAGTTCAGTGCGGTTGCCTTCGATCAGCCAGCGGCCAGCCTCCGCCGCCCGCCGGAGTTCGCCACGAGCCTCCAGCAAAGTGAGCGTTTCATCAATGCAGAAATCGGTCGTGACGAGCCGATCTCGCTCGGAGGCGTACCACCGCACGAGCCGCTGGTGGTTGGGATCGGTCGGCACGAAGAAGGCGAACCACGCGCTGGTATCGACGAAGACCATCAGGGTTCCCCGTACAACACCTTGTCGTGGTTCGCTCCGCTGAACGGGTCGCGTCTTCCCTCGATGGGCAGCGCGGCGATGCGTTCAAGCTCTGCAACGATGCCCTGGTGCTCTTCGTCCGACAGCGGGCCGTGCTGGTCGCGCGGCTTCGCCCCCCGCGCGGCATCCTGCCCCGTTTCGGCCGCAGCGCGAACCGATACCGTCACCTCCGTGCCCTCCGGCAGGGAGACCTGCTCTTCCAGCACCACGACACCACGCTCCACCCGACCGCGAATGACCATAGAGTCATTTTCGGCCGGGAGGTGTGGAAATACAAGCACTCAATGGGGCCGCGGCCAATCGGCCGCGGAAAGGCTCGAAGGACGTTCACAGCCAGCCATCCAACGTTATCCTTCAATGGGGCCGCGACTACCTCTTGCGATGGGGCCGCGGAGGGGAAGGTCGTTTGACTTGATCGACTCCGGTACTAAAATGGTTTCCCAACCTTCCAAAGTTATAAACGGAGCGCCTGTTCGGTTTCAAGTGGTAACGGGACCAATCGCACCTGAAGGGAGTTTCCAAATGCCTGTTAGCCACAGTAGCCCCATGGACCTGATCGGTCAAGCGCTTTGGGCGGTGAAGCCTCAGATCGAGGGGCTTGCCCGAAGACGGGGTCACCCGTCACCTGAGGACTTTTTTCAGGACTTCGTCATCGAGCGGCTCCGCATTGCTGCGGTCGCCTGCCATATCAGCAGCGTTGCCAAGAGCTATTTTCTCTGGCTTGCGGAACGCCGACTGCGGGACTTCCACCGCGGAAAGGGCCGCTCCGTGTTGGCGCAACTGACCGAGAACAGCGATCCTCCGACGCCATGCGAGGCGTCCCGCGGCAGTGGGGATGTGTCGATCGTTTCCCCAGAGGCAAAGGCCGTCCGATCGGCTCTCAAGAAGTTGCGGCCCAAGGCACGGGAGATTGTCCAACGAAAGCTGTGCTGGGATCAGTCGCCAAAGGAGATCGCTCGAACTCTCAGCGTGAATGTTGACGCTGTGCGGTCATCGCTGCAGCGCTCTCGCGGGGCACTTCGTCGTAGGCTGAGCATACTTGTTGGTCGTCGCCGTGGTAATACGGCGGCGAACGAGTGCGTTAACGGAGATGTCCGATGAGCAATTCATCACGTTTTGATCTGACCTTTCGAGCTTTGACCGGAAATGATCCATTCCCGTGGCAGCGAAAGCTGCACGAGCAATTGGTGCGAGGCAGCCCGCCGCCATCGTGTAGTATTCCTACCGGACTCGGGAAGACTTCGGTGATAGCGATTTGGCTGATCGCCGTTGCGGACAATCCATGCACAATCCCCCGGCGGTTGGGGTACGCGGTGAATCGCCGCACCGTCGTGGATCAATCGACTGACGAGACCAACGAGATACGGCGGCGTCTGAACGGTGAGGTTGACTTGTCTGCCGCCGATCGGACGATATTGCAGGAACTTCGGCAGAGGCTCAGTCGGCTCTGTGCGGTTCCGGACGACGAGGTGCTCGCGATCAGCACTCTCCGGGGCCAGTTCGCGGACAACGGGGAGTGGCGAGCCGACCCTGCCCGCCCCGCGGTGATCGTGGGCACGGTGGACATGATCGGCAGCCGACTATTGTTCGCAGGCTACGGGGTCGGGTTCAAGGGGAAGCCGCTGCACGCCGGGTTTCTGGGACAGGACGTGCTGCTCATCCACGACGAGGCCCACCTGGAGCCCGCGTTTCAGGAGTTGCTCATCGCGATCGAAAGAGAACAGGAACGATGCAAGGAGTTCCGACCGTTTCGGGTAATGGAACTGTCGGCCACCTCGCGGGGACAGGAGAAGCCGTTTGAGTTGACCGATGAAGAGAAGAGGCCGCCGGGCGTGATACCGGATCCCCCGACCGAACCGATTCACGTGGTTTGGCGTCGTCAAACGGCGAAGAAGATGATTCACCTCCACGAGAACACAGACGAGAAAAGGCTGGCGGACGAAATCGCTTATCTTGCCTTGAAATTCAAAGATTCCAAGCGAGCCATACTCATCTTCGTTCGCAAGGTCGACGACGTGGAAAAGGTCGTCGAGAAGTTGCGGAAGGCCAAGCAGAACGTGCAACAACTGACCGGCACGCTTCGCGGTCTGGAGCGAGACAAACTCGCCAAGGACGACCCGGTCTTCCGTCGATTCCTACCGAAGGCCGAGCAAGGCGACGAAACCGCGTACCTGGTATGCACGTCGGCCGGCGAGGTCGGGGTGAACATCTCCGCGGATCATTTGGTTTGCGACCTTTCCACTTTCGAGAGCATGGCTCAACGATTCGGCCGCGTCAACCGATTCGGCGACCGCGACGACGCCGAGATTCACGTGGTCCATCCGACCTCGTTCGGCGAGAAGGACGCGTCTGATCCGCGGCGGGAGAAGACATTGGAACTGCTCCGACTCCTCAGGGGGGACGCCAGTCCGAAGGCCCTCGGCGACTTGGACTCGATCGCACGACTCGCGGCCTTTGGGCCAACGCCGACCGTCCTCCCTGTCTCCGACATCCTGTTCGATTCGTGGGCACTCACCACGATTCACGGCAAGCTGCCCGGCCGGCCGCCGGTCTCGCGATACCTGCACGGCATCGCGGACTGGGAGCCCCCGGAGACTCACGTGGCGTGGCGTGAAGAGGTCGCGATCGTCACGGGCAACTCGCTGGAGCGCTACCGGCCCGAGGATTTGCTTGACGATTATCCTCTCAAACCGCACGAACTGCTCCGGGACCGTAGCGACCGCGTGCTTAAACACCTTGGGACGCTCGCGGAAGAGCGTCCCAACGAACCCGTATGGTTGCTCGATGACGATGGGACCGTGGAGGTGCTCACACTCAGCGAGATTACGGAGAAAGCAGCGAAGGGGCGGATTAACCGCCCGACGGTCTTGCTCCCGCCCAGCGCCGGCGGGCTTGCGATCGACCGCGGCAAGTCGCAGGGGATGCTCGATGGCTCTGCGCAGTACGATCCGGAGGCCAGAACCTCCTACGATGTGGCCGACCAGTGGTATGACGAGAACGGCAGGCCTCGCCGACGCCGCAGTGTCTGGGACGACGACGATCCGCCCGAGGGCATGCGACTGATCCGGACGATCGACACCAGGCCGGAGAGCGATGACGAGGAAGAGGAGGAGGGGCGGCGGTTCTGGCACTGGTATGAAAGGCCGGCGTCCGCGGACAACGACGGCTCCATTTCGGCACAACGGCCCGTTCGGTGGGCCCCTCACACGACTCAGGTCGCGGAAACCGCGAAACGGATCGTGACCGCGCTCGAGCTTCCTCCGGAAATGAAGGACGCGATCGTGCTGGCTGCAAAGTGGCACGATCTGGGCAAGAAACGCGGACTCTGGCAGCGCAGCATCGGAAACCCGAATCCGAAGGACTGGCACGCCAAATCGGGCAAAGGCTGGACGCCGCGGGAAATCAGCGAGTACCGGCACGAGTTCGGCTCGTTGCTCGATGTCTTGGATGAAGAGCAATTCAAGGCGACGAGGGACGCACCTGAATTCCGGGATCTGGTGCTGCACCTGATCGCGGCCCATCACGGCCGTGCCCGGCCGCACTTTCCCGGCGACGAGACCTTCGATCCACAGCGGCCTCAGCACGAAGCGGACGAACAGGCCGCCGAAGTCCCCCGCCGCTTCGCCCGGCTCCAACGCAAGTACGGCCGCTGGGGACTGGCCTATCTGGAATCCCTGCTCCGCGCCGCCGACTGGGCTGCCAGCGCGAAACCGTCCGAGTTCGTGACCGAACCCAAGGAGGTGCCGTGATGACCGACTACCCAGCGCCATCTATCACCGTGAACGTGGACGTGACCAACCCCGGCCAGTTCTTCGCCTGTTGCGGCCTCCTGGAACTGGCCGACCGCCTCTGGCCGGGCGCGGAGGGGTGGTTTGAAAGCGACGAGGGCGAGTTTCGTATCGCGTGTGGGGGCAGCTTAAGAGAGGTACTGACCGTCGCGCAGTCTGTGAAGTTCGCCGTGCTCAGCGACGACGAGAGCGAGGAGGAGGACGACACCGAGGAGCCTGAAGCAGAGGTCCAACCGCTTGTTATCGAGTCGCCGATTGAACTCCGGTTGGATTGGTGGAAGGACAAGTCCATCAAGACGTGGGCGGGATCCATGAAAGTGGAGCTCATCGCAGCGGCCATGAGCAACGCGATTGACCCTGATCGCATGGATCCTCTTAACCAAGCTCAGGTGGTCTTCGATCCCCCGAGACCGCAACCAAAGGACGGCAGGAAGAGACCGAAGGCAAAGAAACGAGAGCCATTCTACTTCGACTGCCGAAGGGCGATGAACTCCCATTCTCTCGACGTAGGGTTCTCGGCAAATGACCTCCGCCTCACTACGGTGGCATACCCGGTGGTCGAGTTTTTGTGCTTGGTCGGTCTTCAGAGAAGTCGGCCAATGCCCACCTCAAGACCGCGCGTCTTCGACTACTGGACTTGGAGTTGGTGTTGCGCGGCTCAGGTACTGCCTGCCGCAGTCACCGGGTTGCTCGGCGATCCCGCGTCCAAGTGCATGCGATTCGAAAACGGCTTTCGTTCTGGCCAGAAGAAACACAAGGCATTCCGTTCCGCAATCCCAGTTACGCAAGGAGCCTGACCGATGGCGAAGACAACACAGTTCGATCACTACCTGACCGACGACGGGCCAGCGGCGCTCGTCATTCGCGAGCACTTGATGCCGGTCGAAGGGCCGGACGGCGTGCTGTTTCCCGCTACATTCGCCGCCGGCGACGGCTTTCCCGGCGGGTACAACATTGACCCGCCGCCAACGCGGGATGAGCCATGGAAGACACCAAACGTCTGCCTCATCGACAGCGTCGGTTCGCAGGCCAACCGGATCGAACCGCTGTTCATGGGAGAGAGGTATCGGCACCTCGTCCCGCAAATCGTCATCACTGCGGGCGAACGCCAAGTGAACATCCTTGAAGCCGGACATCGTGCGGGCGACGCGCTGTTGCGCTGCTCGTCGCTGCAAGAGGAATTGCAGGACGCGTTCAAGCGCGTCTTGGCCGGTGACTCCGAGGCGATGGCAAGGGTTGCTCCAACGTCCTTGGTCTTCGGTGTCTGGGACTCACGCGACACTCAGGCAAAGCTGCCGCGAGTGGTCGGATCGAGTATCCGCGCATTCAACGTCCGCAAGCTGACGCGCGGTGCGGTCTACATCCCGCCACTGGATTACTCCGAGTTGGATGTATTCAGCGAGGAGGATAAGGCCAAGGCCGAAGGCAATAACAAGAGCCCTCTCGCGCAGCGAGGGTTCGTTCACAACCCCGCTTCCGGGGCGCACGGCGGAGTGATCGCCGACGGTGGCATCCGGCGGGACGCGACGCTTGGCCTGGCGGCGATCCGGCAGTTGCACGCCGGCGGTGATGCGGAGAGAACCTGCTCGCTGCGTCGATACATCCTCGGTTTGTCGCTCGTAGCCTTCACGGCTCCGATGGAAAACTACCTCCGGCAAGGCTGCACGCTCGTGCTCAATCCTGAACAGCCGCGTGAGTTCGTTGAAGTGTACCCGAATGGCAAACGGTCGCCTTGCGGGATTACGCACGACGACGCGCTGAGTTATGCCACCGACGCAGCCGAGGCGTTTGGTGTTGGGGAGGGCCGCTCCGTCCCGTTCGAAAAGGACCGCGCGAAACGCGACGTGAAAGCCGATGGTGACAAGAAAACGAAGGCCAAGCGTGGCAAGAAGAACGAAGCCGCGACGGACGAGCCGGAGACTGACTAATGCCCAACCTCCTTTGTATCACTGTTCGTTTCCTCCAGCCGTATAGCCACGGTCGGGGGGACCGAGATGATCCCGAATGGCCGCCATCGCCTTTGCGTCTGCTCCAGGCCATGGTCGCATCCGCAGCCGGACGTTGGAACGAACGAGGCAGATTGGCCGCTGCCGTCTCGGCGTTCCACTGGCTCGAAGCCCAAATGCCTCCTGAAATCGTTGCCGCCGATGCGGCGTGTTCCGAGCAGCCTTACCGGCTCTACGTTCCCGACAACGTGGCGGACAAGGTGGCTGCGTCGTGGTCGAGAGGACGCGATGCGGACATCGCCGACTACCGCACGGAAAAGGATGTCCGCCCCATGCGACTTTCAGACGAGGCGGTCCACTACGTGTACGCTCTGTCCAACGGTTCTTGTCCCCACCTCGACGTCTTGACTGCCGCTGCGCGGAGCCTCACGCACTTGGGTTGGGGCGTCGATATGGTCGTTGGGGACGCGACTGTCCTGTCAGGTGAGCAGGCCGCGTCCCTTGAGGGGCGTCGCTGGCGACCGACGCCGGTGGGCGGTACCCCGCTGCGCGTTCCGACCGAAGGAACGCTAGATGACCTCATGCGCAAGCACGAAGCGTTCCTCAACCGGCTGTCAGGCGATGGGTTCCGGCCGGTGCCTCCCCTGAAGGTCTTCCAGATACGCGGCTACCGGCGCGATGGCGAACCGTCACAGCGTCCCTTTCGCGTTTTCGAACTCCGCCGGATGGATGGCGGTCGTTTTCGATACCCGCACCGCAAGTTGATCCACATCGCCGGGATGGTCCGACACCTGGCGATCGAGGCGATGAAGGCATCGCCACCGACCGGCGCCGGAAGCGACTGGGTGGAAACCTATATCGCAGGCCACGCGGCCGGAGACTCCCCGGAGCATCGGCAATTGTCGTACTTGCCGCTGCCGTCGATCGGACACGCACACACCGATCCGGGCGTCCGGCGGATCATGATCGTTGCGCCGTTGGGCGACGACGCATGGCTCGATCACGTGGCGCGGCGACTGGCGGGCCAACTGTTGGTGCCGTTGCGGGGCGGCGAGTTCTCAGGCGGAGAGCCTCCTCTGCTTGTGCCGGTCCGCCACGACAATATCGCTCGCCTCTACACCCAGCCTGCCAACGCCTGGGCCAGCGTCACGCCTATCATCCTCCCGGGACACGATGACCACAAACCCGCGAAAACGCGCAGGCTCATCGAGAAAGCGCTCGCTCAGTCCGGTATCGAGCAACCGTGCCAGTTCGAGTGGAGCCCGTTCTCACGATTTCCCAAGTCGTTCTCCGCGCACAAGTACGACCGAGACAAGAAACCCACGGGCTATCTCCGTCCGGACCACTTGCAGACCCAGACCGCGGTTCACCTTGTCCTGCGATTCGGGGATGGCGTCAACGTCCCCGGCCCACTGGTTGTGGGTGCCGGCCGGCATTGCGGTTTCGGCCTCTTGGCGCGCATCGATGACCATTGACTCAAGTACGTCACTTGACGAACACACGCGCACCCTCCATTACCATGAGGTTGAAGCAGACCCATGAGCGAATACCAGTTCATCCATTTTCTGGCGATCGACCGGCCGCTGGACGATCGGCAGATCGAGTTCATGCGGCAGCAGTCGTCGCGAGCGGAGATCACGCGGTGGCAGTTCACCAACGAGTATCATTTCGGCGACTTCCACGGTAACGCCAGGGAAATGCTCCGGCGCGGATACGACGTCCATCTCCACTTCGCCGACTTCGGGATCCGGCGGCTAGGGATCCGGCTGCCGGGAGGCCTGCCGTGCGATCGTCGCACGTTCGAGGCTTTTGGCGTCGGACACGGCCTTGAATGGAACAAGGACAAGGAGGGCCGCGGCGGCATCCTGGAGATCGAGCCGGAATCCGACGGCGAAAGGTACGACGAGGGGGTGTACGACGTTGACGAACTGCTGCCCGAGATCGCCCCGGTCCGCGAGGAGTTGATCGGCGGCGATCTCCGGGCCCTCTACGTCGCCTGGCTGGCCTGCACCTGGGACGATGATTCCATGGAACCGCCCGTGCCCGCGGGGCTCGGCAAGCTGACGCCCGCCCTGAAGGCGATGGCGAAGTTCTACGAAGTGAGCCAGGACTTGATCACCGCCGCAGCCCAGCGGTCGCCGGTGGCGCCCAAACCCACCGACGCCGGCCAACGGCTCCACGACTGGATCGCCGGGCAGTCGCCGGGCGACCTGCGGGATCTTGTGGGCCGGTTCTTGAGCGGCGATGCGGCCGGGGTCCGCGCCGAGACCTTGTCACGCGTCCGCGACGAGATGGGAGCGGGGACGTGGCCGCTGGCGGAGCCGACGCGGACCTTGGCCCAACTCCGCGAGTCGGCCGACGCCGTGCGCGGTCAGCGGTTGAATCGAGAAGAGAAGGCACGCGACAAGGCGCGTCGCAATCGCCTCGCCGCCATCGCGGCCGACCCCGACAAGACCGTCGCGAATGTCGAGGGGCTCGTCAAGCTGCGGTCCGTCGAGAGCTACGAACAGGCGGCCGAGGGACTGGCAGACCTGCGCGAGGCGTTGGGGCCCGAGGTCGGGCCTGCCCGGGCACGGGCCGTGGCACAGAAGCTGCGACGCCAGAACCCGCGCCTGCATCGGCTCATTGGCGCTCTGCGCAGACAGAATCTCTTGGATTGACGCCGTCCGTCAGCCAACTCGGATCTTTGACAATTCGCGTCTGACATTGACCGGGTTCTGTCCGGCGAGTCTATTTCCGCGCCGCTTCTTGTCTTCGGCGCGGCCCCATTGGTGGAGCAAGTTCGCTTGCGCGGGCACGGAGGCTTTGTTGGCACACTGGTTTCGCAGCTTTGTCGAGGGAGCCTTCCATGATTACCGTCTGCGATGAAAGCCCGAAGCTCCAGGATGTTCCCGAGTTGATCCCTGCACGGATGCTCAATGAGTTTGCGTATTGCCCGCGGTTGGCGTACCTGGAATGGGTCCAGGGGGAATTTGCCGACAATCTTGAGGTGCTCGAAGGCCGTTTTGGACACCGCCGGGTCGAGCAGCCCTCCCGGCAAGAGGTGCCGGAAGCTGAGAGGAAAGAGAGGGAGAGCGGGAGAGAGGGGGAGGGGGAGGGGGAGGGGGATACGCGGAGACACGGAGACGCGGAGGTCGACAGAGGGAACCTGACCCCTGACCCCCGAACCCTGAACCCTGCTTCCGAGCCCCGAACCCTGAACCCTCCTTCCGACGAGACCATTCACACCCGGTCGCTAATGCTCTCGGCTCCCGGCGAAGGGTTGATTGCCACGATGGACCTGGTCGATCTCAGTGCGGCCGAGGCGATCCCGGTCGACTACAAGCGGGGCCGGATGCCCGACGTGCCGGGCGGCGTCTGGGAGCCCGAACAGGTGCAGCTTTGTGCCCAGGGGCTCGTCCTTCGCGAGAATGGCTACCACTGTGAAGGAGGCATTTTGTACTTCATCCAGTCGCGCCGCCGCGTCTCCGTTCCCTTCGACGAGCCGCTTGTCGAGCGGACGCGGGAACTCATCCGCGAAATGCGCGACATGGCCGCCGCGGGCGTCATTCCGCCGCCGCTGGTCGACAGCCCGAAGTGCCCGCGATGCTCGCTGGTCGGCATCTGCCTTCCGGACGAAACGCGGCTCTTGTCGGCACAGGTGCCAGACGCCCCTGCCCGCGGCGCCTCTCCCGCGGACGGGCGAGGGGAGCGGCGTGTAGCCCCGAGCCAACGGCGAGGGGAGACTCGTGAAGTCCGCCGCCTCCTGCCCGCTCGCGACGACGCCATGCCACTCTACGTCCAGGAGCAAGGCGCCACGATCGGCAGAAGCGGCGACGAGCTGACGGTCAAGAGCCGGCAGCAGATGTTGCGGCAGGTCAAGTTGATCGACCTGTCGCAGGTGTCGGTCTTCGGCAACGCCCAGATCACGGCCCAGGCCCTCCGCGATCTCTCCGCCGCCGGAATCCCAATCTGCCACTTCTCGTACGGAGGCTGGTTTCACGCTTTGACGACGGGCCTGGTCCACAAGAACATCGAGCTGCGGATCGAGCAATTCGCCGCGGCGTCGGCCCCCGCGCGGGCCCTGCGATTCGCCCGCCAGTTCGTGCTCGGGAAGATGAAGAACTGCCGGACCCTCCTGCGGCGGCACCTCGAAGACGACGGCCGGGACGTGCTTGCGGAACTGGCCGGCCTTGCCGCGAAGGCCGCCGCGGCCAACGACGCTGCCACCCTCCTCGGACTGGAAGGGATGGCGGCCAAGCTCTACTTCGCCGGGTTCGCCCGCTTGCTCAAGGGCGATCAGAAGTTCTCGATCGAAGGACGCAACCGCCGCCCGCCGCGCGATCCGGTCAACGCCCTGCTGTCCTTTGTGTACGCCATCCTGGTCAAGGAATTGACCATTGCCCTGCACGCGGCGGGCTTCGACCCGATGCTCGGCTTCTATCACCGGCCGCGCTACGGGCGTCCCTCGCTGGCCCTGGACCTGGCCGAGGAATTCCGCCCCTTGATCGCCGACTCGGTCGTGCTGACCTTGATCAACAACGGCGAAGTCACGCCGGCCAGTTTTCTCCGCCGTGCGGGCGCCGTGGCCCTGACCGACGCGGGCCGCCGCGCGGTGCTGGCCGCCTTCGAGCGCCGCATGGACACCCTGGTCACCCATCCGATCTTCGACTACCGGATCAGCTACCGCCGCGTGCTGGAAGTGCAGGCCCGCCTGCTGGGCCGCGCCCTCCTAGGCGAGATCGCCGAATACCCGGCGTTTTGCACCCGGTGAACAAGCACCTGCCTCTGGAGGAGACTCCTATGAGAAATGTCTACCTGGTATGCTACGACGTCGCCGACGAGAAGCGGCTTCGTCGCACCTACAAGAAGATGCGTGGTTTCGGCGACCCGCTCCAGTATTCGGTCTTCCGCTGCGAACTCTCGCCCACGGAGAGACAGTTGATGAAGGAGGCACTCTGGTCCCTGTTGAACTGGGAGCACGACCGGGTCATCTTGATCGACCTGGGACCGGTGGGTGCCCGAGGAGACGACTGTGTCGAGTTTTGGGGAGAACCTCGGGTCATGCCAGCCGGACGGGCCGCCGCGATCGTTTGACGGAGTACGCCATGTCAGGCACAATTTGCGGTGAGAATCCGGCGAATCGCCTTGCGAGAGGCCCGGTGACGCGAAAACCCCCGTGACCTCTCGCAGGCGCAACTCATTTCACACCCAAAGGTTGTGACGGAGGCACTGTCGAGATGGGCTTTTCTGACGCCCCTGAACAGGGACCACTCGAAAGCGTTAGACTAACTCTCACGCGGGCAAGAGGTTACGAGCCCTGCGGTTTCCGCGGCCAATTGGCCGCGGCCCCATTGAAGCATAACCCCCGGCTACGCCGCCGGTCTCATGTACCTAGTTTCCGCGGCCAATTGGCCGCGGCCCCATTGAAGCACCGTCAACTATCTCGCGTCACTCAGGCAGGTGTCTGTTTCCGCGGCCAATTGGCCGCGGCCCCATTGAAGCAATCTGTTCGGAGACCGTGTCGAAGACCTCTCTCAGAGTTTCCGCGGCCAATTGGCCGCGGCCCCATTGAAGCGGGCCTTTCTGGCGGGGGAACAACTGAGGAGAGGATCGTTTCCGCGGCCAATTGGCCGCGGCCCCATTGAAGCAGCCGGCTGCCGTGCGGCTTCGATCGCATGTGGGGCTGTTTCCGCGGCCAATTGGCCGCGGCCCCATTGAAGCCGGAGGTCCTCGATCCCCTTGGCACCGCCGGCAATCATGTTTCCGCGGCCAATTGGCCGCGGCCCCATTGAAGCATCGACGAGGCCATGCGGATCGCAAGGGAGACCCTCGAAGTTTCCGCGGCCAATTGGCCGCGGCCCCATTGAAGCATAGACCTGAGCTAGGGCTTTTCCCTTTACATCAATTGTTTCCGCGGCCAATTGGCCGCGGCCCCATTGAAGCCCGTGGGCCTTTGCCGTAGGGTATCCGGGAGGCTAGAGTTGTTTCCGCGGCCAATTGGCCGCGGCCCCATTGAAGCCGCTGACTGCCGCATCTATTCAATCATCGACACCGACGTTTCCGCGGCCAATTGGCCGCGGCCCCATTGAAGCTATCACCATCCTTAGTGTTTTTGCACAGGTCTCGGTGACGTTTCCGCGGCCAATTGGCCGCGGCCCCATTGAAGCCACCTTCACCTCGATTCGCCGGCACACGTTTGTCCCGGGTTTCCGCGGCCAATTGGCCGCGGCCCCATTGAAGCTTCTTTCGCGCCGGCGCGTTCGGTACGGCCGGATGCTGTTTCCGCGGCCAATTGGCCGCGGCCCCATTGAAGCTCCGTGGCGTAGCGTCAAGAAGGCGACGCGAAGCTTTTGTTTCCGCGGCCAATTGGCCGCGGCCCCATTGAAGCGATGCCCCCTCCGGCTTTGATGCCCCCTCCGGCTTTGGTTTCCGCGGCCAATTGGCCGCGGCCCCATTGAAGCCTGGACGACTTTGAACGCCCCGACAGCACAGATCTCTCGTTTCCGCGGCCAATTGGCCGCGGCCCCATTGAAGCCATCGCGCCAGCATCGTCATCCGAGATCGAATAGAGTGTTTCCGCGGCCAATTGGCCGCGGCCCCATTGAAGCATCTGCGACTGGCAGAGCTTGCAGGTGGCCGCCATGGTTTCCGCGGCCAATTGGCCGCGGCCCCATTGAAGCGACGCTCACTGACTACATGGTCTATTGCAGCGTTGGCCAGTTTCCGCGGCCAATTGGCCGCGGCCCCATTGAAGCTCTTTCCTCGGAATCGGGTGAACCATGGCCGCAGAGTTTCCGCGGCCAATTGGCCGCGGCCCCATTGAAGCGCCACGTCAGGCACCCCCTTCGCATCCAACAACACCGTTTCCGCGGCCAATTGGCCGCGGCCCCATTGAAGCCTGGCTCACGCTCGCAGAGTGGAGCCGAAGTTCCAGCGGTTTCCGCGGCCAATTGGCCGCGGCCCCATTGAAGCGTTAGGCGGCGTCAAGAGAGAATCGACGACTCAGGCGTTTCCGCGGCCAATTGGCCGCGGCCCCATTGAAGCTAGTTGAGCCCCTTGATCGTCCGCGCGCCGCCGATGCGGTTTCCGCGGCCAATTGGCCGCGGCCCCATTGAAGCGCCGGTGGTCATCAGACGGGCCCGGCCACCGATCGTGGTTTCCGCGGCCAATTGGCCGCGGCCCCATTGAAGCGAGAAATCGGCCCTGGGGAGAGTTACCCGCTCAAGCTGGCGTTTCCGCGGCCAATTGGCCGCGGCCCCATTGAAGCCCCTCGTTGAAGACGCGATGGGTGTAGACGGCGTATGGTTTCCGCGGCCAATTGGCCGCGGCCCCATTGAAGCGATGCCACCTCCGGCTTTGATGCCACCTCCGGCTTGTTTCCGCGGCCAATTGGCCGCGGCCCCATTGAAGCGAGGGGCCCGAAGGCCTCCGCACTTCCGCCGTCGAAGTTTCCGCGGCCAATTGGCCGCGGCCCCATTGAAGCACTGAACACGTGCATTTGCGCGGATTGCACACAAAGGAGTTTCCGCGGCCAATTGGCCGCGGCCCCATTGAAGCGGCCGAGCCGGTCCTGTTCCAATCGGGCGACAAGGATCAGGTTTCCGCGGCCAATTGGCCGCGGCCCCATTGAAGCCCGGCTTCTCCTGGCAGGAGACCTGGTATCCGGAGGTTTCCGCGGCCAATTGGCCGCGGCCCCATTGAAGCGCCATTCAGTGAGGATCACAAGGCTGTGATCGCCTCGTTTCCGCGGCCAATTGGCCGCGGCCCCATTGAAGCATTCGCTCGCCGTCCACTTTCACGGTCTGTACGTCGGTTTCCGCGGCCAATTGGCCGCGGCCCCATTGAAGCAGTTCGTGCCCAAGGAAGACTTCGGCTCAATCAAGAGTTTCCGCGGCCAATTGGCCGCGGCCCCATTGAAGCGATGATCGGTCCGAAATGATCCGCCTTTTCGTTCAGGTTTCCGCGGCCAATTGGCCGCGGCCCCATTGAAGCCGGATGTGTTTGCCTATATGGCCCTGCACGATCTGCCCGGTTTCCGCGGCCAATTGGCCGCGGCCCCATTGAAGCCGCGGTAAGCACAAGGAACCGAGTCCTACTGACGGAAGTTTCCGCGGCCAATTGGCCGCGGCCCCATTGAAGCACGCCACGCATCATCGAGCGAACGGGAGACTTCCGGTTTCCGCGGCCAATTGGCCGCGGCCCCATTGAAGCGCAGCAAGCGTTCTTGCCGGCGGCCTCGGGATCGCTGGTTTCCGCGGCCAATTGGCCGCGGCCCCATTGAAGCGATTGTCACGCATGGTCTTCGCCCTCCGGAGCTACGAGTTTCCGCGGCCAATTGGCCGCGGCCCCATTGAAGCATGGGGTCCGGCAGCTAGTCCACCTCGGGGACGCGGGGTTTCCGCGGCCAATTGGCCGCGGCCCCATTGAAGCACTGGCAAGAGTTCGACGGCGGAAGTGCGGAGGCCTTGTTTCCGCGGCCAATTGGCCGCGGCCCCATTGAAGCCTCACTGAATAGTCACCTGCCGTCCATTGACGGCCCGTTTCCGCGGCCAATTGGCCGCGGCCCCATTGAAGCTCCGGGCGGCCCTCGCGCAGTTCCCACTCCGACCGGGTTTCCGCGGCCAATTGGCCGCGGCCCCATTGAAGCACGGAAGTCCATCGGCCACCGCCGCTGTAATTCCGCGTTTCCGCGGCCAATTGGCCGCGGCCCCATTGAAGCGACGGTCTTCACCGGGATCTGGGACGGCGTTTCCGGGTTTCCGCGGCCAATTGGCCGCGGCCCCATTGAAGCGATCGGTACCGGGTGGTGTAGCGGCAGAGGCCCGTGGTTTCCGCGGCCAATTGGCCGCGGCCCCATTGAAGCGACACCGTAAGGCGGGTCGAGAAACACCGCCGTCAAGGTTTCCGCGGCCAATTGGCCGCGGCCCCATTGAAGCGATGCCACCAACGCCTCCATCGCCGCGGGCGTCGCCGTTTCCGCGGCCAATTGGCCGCGGCCCCATTGAAGCTTCTCTCCGTCGTCGATTTCGATCTCGGTGATGCCGTGGTTTCCGCGGCCAATTGGCCGCGGCCCCATTGAAGCCTGACTTTTCCGACCGTCGGCAAGGGGGCCAAGACGTGGGGTTTCCGCGGCCAATTGGCCGCGGCCCCATTGAAGCCACGTTCATCCGGTGGGAACGGACCAAGATTGTCCTGCCGTTTCCGCGGCCAATTGGCCGCGGCCCCATTGAAGCGAGCGAGCCGGCCGATCCCGCCACCGATCCAGAGCCAGGTTTCCGCGGCCAATTGGCCGCGGCCCCATTGAAGCGTAGCAATCCCGCAGCCGGTTCACCGCGGACGCCAGGTTTCCGCGGCCAATTGGCCGCGGCCCCATTGAAGCCTTTTCTGCGCGGACAAAGTCTGGGAGGCGGAGGTCCGGTTTCCGCGGCCAATTGGCCGCGGCCCCATTGAAGCGTTTAGTCCTCATTGCGTCAAACCAAAGCACAAGACACGTTTCCGCGGCCAATTGGCCGCGGCCCCATTGAAGCCATCCTTCGCCGCCGCGAGTGAATCCCGCCTTGGCCGCGGTTTCCGCGGCCAATTGGCCGCGGCCCCATTGAAGCCTCACCAAGGCCTGGACCGACTTCAAGAACAGCGGCGTTTCCGCGGCCAATTGGCCGCGGCCCCATTGAAGCCTGGAGATTTCCACGCGGGTCAGCATCCGCCGCGGCGGTTTCCGCGGCCAATTGGCCGCGGCCCCATTGAAGCGGTTCTTCACACCGCACCTGCTCTGCGGCGGGGCCGGTTTCCGCGGCCAATTGGCCGCGGCCCCATTGAAGCGCTTTCGGTCGTGGGACCGTAGGTGACGGTGCCAGAGTTTCCGCGGCCAATTGGCCGCGGCCCCATTGAAGCTGACGGTAATACTCGTTGGCCGGGCGGATGTTCGGCAGTTTCCGCGGCCAATTGGCCGCGGCCCCATTGAAGCCCAGGGCCTGTAGATGGGAATGAACCGGCAGCCGTTGTTTCCGCGGCCAATTGGCCGCGGCCCCATTGAAGCGGGGTTCTTTCGCTTGCATCCCATCGAAATCTCCTTGTTTCCGCGGCCAATTGGCCGCGGCCCCATTGAAGCTCGTATACTGCATCAACCCATTCCTTACTCCACTCGTTTCCGCGGCCAATTGGCCGCGGCCCCATTGAAGCTGCTCTGCGGGCTGGTGTTCGGTGGTGAGCCATCGCTCGTTTCCGCGGCCAATTGGCCGCGGCCCCATTGAAGCGTTCCGTTGCGAGTGCGAATCGTCGATCGCGTGGTGTTTCCGCGGCCAATTGGCCGCGGCCCCATTGAAGCGTCTGGTACTCCAGCCGTGCGAGTGCGTCGCCGCCGTGTTTCCGCGGCCAATTGGCCGCGGCCCCATTGAAGCACAATGAAGTGCTGACCGCACACCTTGCAGCGGGCTCGCGTTTCCGCGGCCAATTGGCCGCGGCCCCATTGAAGCGTGACAACCAGGGCCGTGTCCTCAGCCGGCAGATCATCGTTTCCGCGGCCAATTGGCCGCGGCCCCATTGAAGCGACGAGTGAACCATAGCGGGCCTCCGTTCGCCGTGAATGTTTCCGCGGCCAATTGGCCGCGGCCCCATTGAAGCCAGTTGATCTGGAACGACGTGGTGGCCGCGATCAAGACGGGTTTCCGCGGCCAATTGGCCGCGGCCCCATTGAAGCGCTACACGATGAGCGGCGAAGACGCCGCAGCCGCGGTCGTTTCCGCGGCCAATTGGCCGCGGCCCCATTGAAGCGAGATTGGCATCCGGAAGATGCAAAAGACCCTGGTCGAGTTTCCGCGGCCAATTGGCCGCGGCCCCATTGAAGCTGTTGTGTCTATGCGGATCGGGCCAGAAACACGGCCGGTTTCCGCGGCCAATTGGCCGCGGCCCCATTGAAGCTCGGGCGTCGGCACCGGAGGCACCGGGGGTGTAACGGTTTCCGCGGCCAATTGGCCGCGGCCCCATTGAAGCTTCTACGGCACCGATGCCGCCTTCGGGAAGCCCAACGTTTCCGCGGCCAATTGGCCGCGGCCCCATTGAAGCATCCAGTTCCACGAGGTCGTCTTCCGGCTCCGGTTCGTTTCCGCGGCCAATTGGCCGCGGCCCCATTGAAGCTACCTGATCTACGAAAGCAAGGACCTCACCCCGGCCGTTTCCGCGGCCAATTGGCCGCGGCCCCATTGAAGCCTCGCATCCGCACATGGTGGCGACTGGTCCCGCTGGTGTTTCCGCGGCCAATTGGCCGCGGCCCCATTGAAGCTCCGGTGGTCGTGAGGCAGATTCCAAACGGTGGGACGTTTCCGCGGCCAATTGGCCGCGGCCCCATTGAAGCATTGGCGAACTCGCGGATTTTTTCCCCGAGAGAGGCCCGGTTTCCGCGGCCAATTGGCCGCGGCCCCATTGAAGCTACGGAGGCAAGGCCGAACTGCTCACCAAATACGTGGGTTTCCGCGGCCAATTGGCCGCGGCCCCATTGAAGCACGGTCTGTACGTCGGTGCGTCGCCAGTCACCGCTGGAGTTTCCGCGGCCAATTGGCCGCGGCCCCATTGAAGCTAAACTAAAGGAGAATGGAATGGCTGAAAGCGATGCTCGTTTCCGCGGCCAATTGGCCGCGGCCCCATTGAAGCGTGAGATATTCATACGCCCACATGGCCACGACCGCGGAGGTTTCCGCGGCCAATTGGCCGCGGCCCCATTGAAGCAAGAGCCTTCCTCGCCGCCTCGCCCATCGTCTTGTCGTTTCCGCGGCCAATTGGCCGCGGCCCCATTGAAGCCAGGCCCTCGGGCGCGCGTTCTTCTATGGCACCGATGGTTTCCGCGGCCAATTGGCCGCGGCCCCATTGAAGCGCATACCCGTACCCGTCCCCGTTTCCGCGGCCAATTGGCCGCGGCCCCATTGAAGCTGATTCTTGAGGTCAACGGGCTATTGCGAATCGATTGGTTTCCGCGGCCAATTGGCCGCGGCCCCATTGAAGCCAGGCCGATCTGTCCCGCTTGCTGGCCACGATTGAGCGTTTCCGCGGCCAATTGGCCGCGGCCCCATTGAAGCGTGAGTACCCGATGGACGTGTTCGGTTACTATCCCCGTTTCCGCGGCCAATTGGCCGCGGCCCCATTGAAGCGCCGCGGTCGAACGCTCGATTGCAGGCAGGGCACCAGAAGTTTCCGCGGCCAATTGGCCGCGGCCCCATTGAAGCGCGCAGATCACGTTCGTCGGGCTTCACCCAGCCGCCCGTTTCCGCGGCCAATTGGCCGCGGCCCCATTGAAGCGTCCGCCGCGGCCTTCCACGGCAACGCATCACGCACCGCCGGTTTCCGCGGCCAATTGGCCGCGGCCCCATTGAAGCGCCCCGACCTTGATCGTGCCCGCCGTGGCGGAATTGTTTCCGCGGCCAATTGGCCGCGGCCCCATTGAAGCCTTGAGGGCCTCTTTGGAGAAGTCCACGCGGGGGTTGGTTTCCGCGGCCAATTGGCCGCGGCCCCATTGAAGCCTCTCCAAGCCGAAGGAGGCAACCCACGATCGGTTCGGGGTTTCCGCGGCCAATTGGCCGCGGCCCCATTGAAGCTAGAATATGCCCTCGGCTTGGCCGACCAAGCCCCAGCAGTTTCCGCGGCCAATTGGCCGCGGCCCCATTGAAGCCGCTCATGTTGCGCAGTAACCCGTCTTCCGTATGACGTTTCCGCGGCCAATTGGCCGCGGCCCCATTGAAGCACCTCGACCCGGCCGCCTTCGCCGAGGACCCATTGGACGTTTCCGCGGCCAATTGGCCGCGGCCCCATTGAAGCGGCTTGAACGCCTGCCCCTCTGGCACGAGGCTAACGAATTTCCGCGGCCAATTGGCCGCGGCCCCATTGAAGCTGGTGTCTTATAGTAGTCCCAGCGACTGCATCCATGTTGTTTCCGCGGCCAATTGGCCGCGGCCCCATTGAAGCCTCGCCTTCCTGGAGAAGCTGGGACCCATCATCGCGTCGTTTCCGCGGCCAATTGGCCGCGGCCCCATTGAAGCTCGATGGGGGCAGGATCGAACCGTTGCCTGGAGATCGGGTTTCCGCGGCCAATTGGCCGCGGCCCCATTGAAGCGTCTTCGACTTGATGACTGTACCAGCACCATCGGTTTCGGGTTTCCGCGGCCAATTGGCCGCGGCCCCATTGAAGCTCGGGAAAGCTGCACAAGCAAGGTGGGAGGAGAACGTTTCCGCGGCCAATTGGCCGCGGCCCCATTGAAGCCGCCAAAGTCAATGGGAAGCTCGTGACCGTCTGCGTGGTTTCCGCGGCCAATTGGCCGCGGCCCCATTGAAGCTACGAGGCAACGGCTGCGGGACTGGTGGCCCCCCAGGGAAGTTTCCGCGGCCAATTGGCCGCGGCCCCATTGAAGCGACTATCGTATTTCGCCAAGTACCACCGTATCATGTTGTTTCCGCGGCCAATTGGCCGCGGCCCCATTGAAGCCTCAGCTTCGATGCTCAAAGCTGTGAGGTAGAACATCGTTTCCGCGGCCAATTGGCCGCGGCCCCATTGAAGCGAATCGTTCTCTCCAGGCCAGGTACTCCCGATAACTGACGTTTCCGCGGCCAATTGGCCGCGGCCCCATTGAAGCCACTGGAGCCCTGGCCGAATTTCAGGGAGGGATGCATCGTTTCCGCGGCCAATTGGCCGCGGCCCCATTGAAGCGTAGTCGCACTCGTTGGTGGTCTGATCTCCGACTTCTCGTTTCCGCGGCCAATTGGCCGCGGCCCCATTGAAGCTCCGCCTCTACTTCGACGACGGCCGGCGCTGGTGCGAGTTTCCGCGGCCAATTGGCCGCGGCCCCATTGAAGCCTTTCCACATCCGACATGATCGCTCTCCATACTACTCGGTTTCCGCGGCCAATTGACCGCGGCCCCATTGAAGCCCCATGCCGTCCGCAGAGAGGTCCGGGTGGGTAAAGCGGCGTTTCCGCGGCCAATTGGCCGCGGCCCCATTGAAGCGATCGCAGATTGGCCACGGCGGGGACCCGGAATCACTGGTTTCCGCGGCCAATTGGCCGCGGCCCCATTGAAGCTTCCAGGTCTACGTGGCGTTATGCCGGTCGGGTGTGTCGTTTCCGCGGCCAATTGGCCGCGGCCCCATTGAAGCCCCGCCCTCCCCCTTCGCCGCCACCTTCGATGCCACGTTTCCGCGGCCAATTGGCCGCGGCCCCATTGAAGCCCCGTCACGATCGAGGTTATCACGGCGGTGGACCTCCGCGTTTCCGCGGCCAATTGGCCGCGGCCCCATTGAAGCTCGAAGCCCTTGAACCCTTTCATGTTGTTCTCCTTAGTGTGTTTCCGCGGCCAATTGGCCGCGGCCCCATTGAAGCTGGTCGGCCCTCACCACATCCCCGTCGACGCGAGCGTGTTTCCGCGGCCAATTGGCCGCGGCCCCATTGAAGCTGGAACTCCGCGAAGAACGCCTCCTTGCCTCGCTCGTTTCCGCGGCCAATTGGCCGCGGCCCCATTGAAGCTTGCGGGCAGGACGGAAGGCCAACATCCAGGGACGGGTTTCCGCGGCCAATTGGCCGCGGCCCCATTGAAGTTCGTCCACTGATACCATGTATCCGCGTAGATGTCCTGTTTCCGCGGCCAATTGGCCGGTAACCATTCACGGTTTCCGGGAGAACTGAGAGAACTGATGTTGGTGAATCGGGCTGCAGCGGTTATCAAGATGGCATGGCCCGAACGTTCACGGAGGATGAGGTACGTGAGTTGATCGAAGCGGCGG
>Ga0067045_1028699_pt1 | contig 28818 bp, 26 predicted proteins | sample TerdegcTABiofilm_FD_59184 | JGI IMG/M metagenome (GOLD analysis project Ga0067045, IMG submission 59184) | Combined Assembly of (Gp0054472, Gp0054536) Wastewater bioreactor microbial communities from Singapore -Terephthalate degrading...
GGATCATGGTATGCCGCCGGAACTGCTTTTTCTGCCCCTCCTGGAATCAGAATTTAAGATCCATGCAGTTTCCAGATCTGGAGCCGTGGGTTTATGGCAGTTCATGCGCAACAGCATCGACCCTTTCGATATCCGTATAACCCCCTGGGTGGATGAAAGAAAAGATTTCTGGAAAGCCACAGAAGGAGCTCTGCTTAAACTAAAAGAGAATTACATCCTTTTAGGGGACTGGCTCCTTGCCGTGGGAGCGTATAATTGCGGATTAGGCAGAATGACCAGAGCTATTGCATCCTCAGGGTCCAGGGACTTCTTTTACCTTGCTGATAATGGTTTCCTGCCAAGCGAAACTGTCCACTATATCCCAAAGTTTATCGCCCTGGGAGCGCTCTGCTCCTATCCGGGAAGAAACGGTTTACCCATAACCTGGGAAGAAGCCCTGGAGTGGGAAAGAATATCAATAAACAAACCCGTGGATCTAAGGCTGTTATCCAAAGCAGCAGAAATCCCGCTGGAACTCCTTCGGGAGGGAAACAGTGAACTTACCTACGGCATTACACCCCCAGCGGGACATCAATATTTCCTGAAAGTTACGGTCAACTATTCCGATTCTTTAAAAAGGGTACTGAATTCCGAAGATTTACAGTTACTGAATTTTTCCGTTTATACCATTAAGAGGGGAGATACACTGTATGATCTGGCAAATCATTATGGAGTCACCGTGTCGATGATACTCTCCTATAATCCTGGAGTATCCCCCTCCCTCTTAAGGATCGGGACTCCTTTGGTGATTCCTATGCTAAAGGAGGTTTCTCCCTATCCGGGAAAATCTCCGTCCCAGGAACCGGAGGATACCAGGCTATTCACTGAGCCTTACAGAGTAGAAAAGGGAGACACCCTCTGGTCTCTGGCAAGAAAATTTTCCACCACCCCGGAAGCCTTGGCCAGGGCAAATGGGTTTTCTCCTGAAGACACTCTTTTTGCAGAAAGCATAATACTAATTCCTGCACCGGGAAAGGAATGGAGTGATTAGGGGATTACGAATGAAAAGAAAAATTACAGGATTTTTACTTGTTCTGGTTTCCGCATCCCTGCTTGGGGCTCAGTCCCTGACTTACGAACATTCCATGGACTGGACGGGAGATCTCTTCCAAATCACCATTACCATCCCCGTAACTCCCCAGATGGGCAGCCCGGCCTCTGCCAGAAGCAGAGGGGAAAAGATGGCTGAAGACAGAATCGAAGCTATATTCATCGATGCCCTTGGAGTAATTCAGTTAAATTCCCGGGAAACGGTGCAGGAAGCCTTTTTAAAAGATCCCGCCCTGCTGGAAAGAATCTCCCTAGCCGCAGAAAAACCGGGAAGGATTTACAGCACCTTTGACCAGGGGATGAAGAATCTCCAGATTACCTATCAGTATCCCCTCTTTCCTACGGTGATCTCTCCCTTCGTAAACCATACAAGACCTAATCCTATTCCCTCGGATATTCGTTTCCAGCCGACTACAAAATTCACCGGTATAATAATCTACCTTCAGGATCATCAGGCTGGGGGGTTCAAACCCTCTCTCTTCCCAGAGCTATACGACGACCAGATGCAGCTTCTTGTCTCCCCCTGGATGATGGATCCGGAGGCCTTAAGAAAATGGGGTTCCGTGGCGTATGACAGCACCCCCTCTTCCGCAAAAGTTTTCCAACGCACTGGACCCTACCCCCTGCATATCCTGGTAAAGGGCCTATATGGGAAAGAACCTTCCGATCTGATAATCTCCTTTGAGGATGCTCAGAAGATCAGGACCTCCAGGGAAAACCGGGAACTTATCCGGCAGGGAAAGATTGCAGTTATTTTCTCCCCTCCAGAATAAGAAGCGCCATAACCTTACAATCCCCAACCAGATTATCCAGCCTGCAGTATTCATTGGGCTGGTGGGCTGATTCATCCAGTTTTGACCATACCACGGTATCGTACCCCTCATTTCTAAGATAGGCCGCCACTGTTCCGCCGCCTATACCCACAGGTTTTGCCGCGACGCCGTATACCTCTCGGACAGCTCCAGCCAGGGCATTTACCAGTGGAGCATCTGGGGAGGTGGGGATCGATTCTGTTCTCTGCACTGGGGTGTAAGAGATCTTTACTTCGTACTTTTCCTCCACAGTCTTCATTCTTTCCTCTATCTCCTTAAGAACCGTATCCACCGGTAAGGAGGGAAGAATCCGGCAATCCAGATAAAAGATATCTTCTCCAGGAAGTGTATTTACATTGGGAACATTAGCTTCCTTCTTTGTCGGAACAAAGGTTGAAACAGGAGGATCAAAAATCGGATTCTTTTCTGGATATCTGTTGGCAAGATCTGCAAGCCTTAAAATCAGGTCCGAGGCTGCCAAAAAGGCATTCCTACCAAGCTCCGGCATGGAGGCGTGACATTGTTTCCCTTCGGTTTTAAATTTCAACCAAAGAACACTCTTCTCCGCCACCTCCAGCATTGTACCATCCGGCCTGCCTGCATCCGGCACGAGGAACCAGTCCCCTTTCTGGAAAAGTTTTGTGTTTTTAAGAAGATATTTGATGCCAAATTCGGAACCCACCTCCTCATCCGCCACAAATAAAAGTTTAACCGGATATCTGGGTTTTATTCCCTGCTTTAAAAAGGCTAATACTGCAAAAAGAGAGGCTGTAAGACCCTGCTGGTTGTCCTCTACTCCCCGTCCATAGATAGCCCCTTCCTTTTCAATCAAACTGTAGGGATCACTCTCCCAGAGACTCATCTCTCCAGGGGGAACAATATCAAGGTGGCTCATTATCCAGAGAGTAGGGCCAGGAAGCTCCCCGTCTATACCTGCCACAAGATTAGGCCTAAGTCCCGATTCCACCCTGGGATCAGGAGCATCCAGCCTGAGAATCTCCTTGAATCCTGCCTTCCTGAGAAATCCTTCAAGCACTTTCGCTTTTTTAAGTTCCCCCTCTCCTCCGCTTTCCGGCGCTATGGCCGGCACGGCGGTAAGGGCTCGTTGAAGGTCTACCATCTCCTCTCTGCTCTCTTCCACAAAATTCAGTATCCTCTGCTTATCCTTCACCTTAAAGCCTCCCTGGATTGTTTTAGAAATTTCATATTAGGAAACCTTATAAATTATTTCAATAGAGACAAATTCAATAATTTTTAAAAATATTTAAACATTTTTACAATCTTCGGGACACATTGAAGAGCTGCCTGATATCGTTGACTTTTAAGGGGTTTTCGGGTCATATTAAAACCATGAAAATCCGCAAGAATATTTACATCCTTTTAATCCTGATCGTGTGTGGCGCCATACTTTTCACTTCCTGTGGCGGCAAGAGGCTCGGTTATGGATATCTCCTTTGGTCCTCCGACGAGGATCTTCTGGAAACCGGGACTCTAGTTCCAGTACTTGAGGAATCCAATTTAAGGGACTCCTATACCCTGGAACTTCCCGGGAAAAAGGGAATTCTTGAGGTTCCCAGATGGAGGGTTGAAATTTTCAGGAATTATAAAGAAGCGGAGGCTTATGCAGAAAAGGTAGAACCTTATAAAACCCTGTATGCCATTGCAGAGAGAAACGCCCTGCCCTTAAGGAAAAATCCAAACCAGAATTCCGAAAGAGTGTATAAGATGAGAAAGGCGGAGATTATCAAGGTGATAAACCGGGAAGGGGAGAAGAGCCAGGAGGGGATTTATGAAGGGTACTGGTATCTTGTTCTTACGGAGGACGGAACCAGGGGTTACTGTTTTGACCAATACTTTACTCTCTTTGAAGGCGGAGAAACGGAGGAGATTGCCAATATTACCAAAAGCAGCGAGGAGGAGGAGCTCTTCTTTTCCAGATCCTATAAACCAAGACAGATTGCCACAATGATAACCTCCAAAAGAGTGGATATAAGCAGGATCTTTCCATCCCATGGGCTTTTTCCGGATCAGGAAAATATGATAGTAAAAATTGTTGCCCCCCATGGCTCCTACGAGTTTTCCTATACAGATATATTGATACCCTCCCCAGGTCGTATAGTTTTTACAGATACTGGTCTGAACATAACTCTTCTTCCAAGGGATGTAATTCAGGCAGATTACAGTGTGGAGGGGAACTCCTACAGTGAGCAGTATGTTTACCTGGACAGGGATATAAATGAGATCCTGGAGGAGGAAAGAAAAAGGAGAGATCTTTCCTACGAAGAACTCCGGCTTCCAGGTTCAGTTCTTCAGAGCAATGCCTATGGAGTCCTTACCTTTGAGGAAAACAGGATCTTCTCCTGGGAAGGTTACGAAAGACTTATTCCAGCCATCATACCCCGAAGACTCGGTCTTACTGGCAAGGTTCAATTTCCCTACTTTCTTGGGGATGCCCTGGCAGGAAAGTATACCGGTGTTATAACCCTGGTTTTTGATACCCAGCCGGATCTTCTTATCTCCTTCCTTTATCAGCTGGTACCCGAGGGGTTAAGACTTATCTATGTACCACATTCCCAGATTGTGGAGGGTATTGTGGACAAGGATACAGCATCTCCCTTTATTCTGTTCTTTACCTATTCCCAGTAGGGGGGTGAATTGTAAAGTATGGCTCAGCTTCAGCTGTCCAACATCTCCCTGTCCATTGGAGAAAGAGACCTTCTTAAAAACGTAACCCTTAAACTTGGTGACAATGATAGGATTGCCCTGACCGGTGCCAATGGAAGCGGGAAATCCACTTTGATGAAGATTGCCGCAGGGATTTTAAAACAGGATTCTGGTAACATTATACGCCAGAAAGGAACCACCGCAGCATATCTTCCCCAAGGAGGAGTAACCCTCTCCGATACAACCCTTCTGGAGGAGGCGGAAGAGGCTTTTCTTTTCCAGAAACAGATCCTGATCCAGAAGGAAGAGCTTGGCAGAACCCTGGCGGGGATAAGGGAGGGGGATCCTGAACTGGATTCTATCCTTTCGGAGTATCATCACCTAGAGGAGCGTCTTGATTCCAGCGGATACTATCACCGGGAGGAAAGGAAGGAGATCGTCCTTCTTGGCCTTGGATTCAATAAGAGGGATTTCAATAAGAGAACTGCCACCTTTTCCGGAGGATGGCAGATGCGGATAGCTCTTGCCAAGATTCTCCTTCAATACCCGGATATACTCCTTTTGGATGAGCCGACAAATTATCTGGACCTTGAGGCCAGGGACTGGCTTCTGGACTACCTTAACAAATTCCAGGGGGCCGTTCTTTTGGTATCTCACGACCGCTTCTTTCTTGATTCCACGATAAAAGAGGTTGCAGAGCTTTTTAACGGCGCTCTTCAGATTTACAAAGGGATCTATTCAGATTACGAGATTAAAAGAAAGGCGGAACTTGAGGCTCTTCTTGCCAGATACCAGGCCCAGCAGGAGGAGATCGAGAATGTCGAGGTTTTTATAAACCGCTTCAGATATAAAGCCTCCAAGGCCAAGCAGGTACAAAGCAGGATCAAGTATCTGGAAAAACTGGAAAGAATCGAGATACCGGAGAGCATGAAAAGGATACGCTTCTCCTTTCCTCCAGCTCCCCACTCCGGTAGAGTGGTGGTTCAGGTGGAAGAACTTGCTAAGACCTATGGCGACCTTAAGGTCTTCTCTGGTGTTAACCTGACAGTGGAAAGGGGCGAGAAGATAGCCGTTATGGGAAAAAACGGGGCAGGCAAAACCACCCTTTTACGCATTCTTTCCGGAAGGGACACAAAATTTCAGGGCAGTCTGATCTATGGAAGCGGGGTCAGAACAGGCTACTTTTCCCAGGACACTATTTCCGATTTCAGAGGGGAAAGGGTTATTGAGGAGGTAGAACTTTCCTCCCCCACAGCCTTGTATCCGAAACTCCGTGGGCTTTTGGGAGCCTTCCTCTTCCGGGGAGAGGAGATTTATAAACCGATCTCCGTATTAAGCGGAGGGGAACAAAGCCGGCTAGCCCTGCTTAAACTTCTTCTGGAACCCCACAATCTTCTAATTATGGATGAGCCGACCAATCACCTTGATCTAACCTCCAAGGATATACTTTTAGAGGCGCTTCACGCCTTTGCCGGAACCGTAGTTTTCGTTTCCCACGACCGGCATTTTATTGAGCACCTAGCCACCCGGGTGGTAGAAATGGAAGGGGGAAGGGCGATCAATTACTATGGCGACTATTCCTATTACACCTGGAAAAAGAGCAATCAGGCCTCTACAGAGATGGAAACCGAGGTGAGAACAAGGGCAGAGAAAGACAAGATTTCCTCTACCAGAGGAAGAAGGGAGGAGGATAAGGCTAAGAGGGCTGCCATTAAAAGAAGACTTAGGGAGATGGAAAGCGTAACGGAGAGGATAGAGGACCTGGAGGAACAGAAAAAGGAGCATCTCAATAATCTGTCCCTTCCCGAAATCTATATTGACGGAGAGAAGGTTAAGCACCTAAAATCAAAACTTATGGAAATTGAAGCGGAGGAAGAGAGGCTCTACTCCCGGTGGGAGGAATTGGAAAAAGAAACCAAGGAGGAACAAAATGAAAATTAAATACAATGCCCCGGTTACCCTGACCTTTTCCCTTATCTGTGCCTTGGTACTCCTTATGGACACCCTTCTGGGAACACAGCTTATTCCCAGACTCTTCTCTGTGCCCGGAAGACCCGGTTTTATCTTTTCAAACCCCCTGTATTATATCCGCTTATTTACTCACATAGCAGGACACATCGACTGGAATCATCTTCTGAGCAATTTTGCCTTTATCCTTCTCTTAGGGCCTATCCTTGAGGAAAAGTACGGATCCACAACGCTGCTGATTATGTTTATGGTTACTGCCCTTTTCACGGGACTTTTTAATGCTCTTTTTCTGCCCACAGGCCTGCTCGGAGCAAGTGGTATTGTTTTTATGATGATCCTTCTGGTCTCTTTTACCAATATCCAGGGGAATCAGATCCCCTTAACCTTTATCCTGATTCTTATCCTCTACCTGGCCAGGGAGGTAGTAAACTCCTTTCAGGACAATTCAATCTCTGAATTCGCCCATATCGCCGGAGGCCTCTGCGGGAGCCTCTTCGGATTTCTAAAGCCCCGAAAACGCTGACTCCATTGAATTGATGAACTATTTTTGATACACTTTTTTTATGCAAGTAGAGATAAACAGCCGAGGCAACGGAGCCTGCCCCTTATGTACCAGCCACAAGAGATGTGTTCTGCAAAGATCTATTTTAAATGCCCTGGAGAGAAACAACTCGGGAAATGGAGAGGCCCTGGAACTGGTAATCTATAAATGCCCTCGATTCAAGGAGATTATATAAACGTATGTTCGATAAACTGGAAAAGATTACCCGTCGATACAAAGATCTGGAGGAGCAGGTCTCCCAGCCGGATATAATGAAGGATATAAAGCGCTACAAGGAACTTATGCAGGAACATGCCCATTTGAGCGAAATTGTGGAACTTTATGAAAAATATAAAAGGATAAGGAAGGAGATCCAGGAGTCTAGAGAAATTCTGGATACAGAGAAGGATCATACCATGCGGGAGATGGTAAAGGAGGAGATCAAGCACCTGGAGGATAGGGAGGAAACCCTTCTTGAATCCCTTAAAACCCTTCTTATACCCAAGGACCCCCTGGACCTGAAAAACATCATCATGGAGATCCGGGCAGGTACAGGAGGAGACGAAGCAGCCCTCTTCGCCGCAGATCTCTATAGAATGTATTACCGTTATGCCGAAGAAAAGAACTGGAAGATAGAAATTATTTCTGCCAGCGAAATAGATATAGGAGGCTACAAGGAGATCATTTTCTCCATCGCCGGAAAGAATGTGTACGAGTACCTCCGCTATGAAAGCGGAACCCACAGGGTTCAAAGAGTGCCGGAAACAGAGTCCGGCGGAAGGGTTCACACCTCCGCTGTAACTGTGGCGGTTCTTCCCGAGGCAGAGGAGACGGATATAGAGATAGATCCCGAAGACCTAAAAATAGATGTCTTTCGATCCTCCGGCCCCGGCGGTCAGAGTGTTAACACCACCGACTCTGCGGTAAGAGTAACCCATCTTCCCACAGGTCTTGTGGTTATATGCCAGGATGAAAAATCCCAGCATAAAAACAAGGCCAAAGCCTTAAGGGTACTCCGGGCAAGGCTTTACGAAATCGAAGAGAACAAAAAGATGGCAGAAAGGGCAGCGGCCAGGAAAAACCAGATCGGCTCCGGGGACAGATCAGAGAGGATAAGGACTTACAATTTCCCCCAGAATCGTCTTACGGATCACAGAATCAATCTGACCCTGTACAGACTAGATTCGGTTATGCAGGGGGATCTTGAGGAACTTATAGAGGCCCTTAAGCTTTCCGCCAAGGAAGAGTATCTTAAAAATCAAAGTGCATGACCTACAGGGAACTTCTAAACCTTGCAAAGGGATTTTTAAAAGATAAAAGCAATTCCCCCTATCTGGATTCCCTGGTGCTTCTGGAATCTATTACCGGTTTGAGTAGGGAGAGACTCTATGCCTCTCTGGAGGAGGAACCGGAAATCTCGAAGGAGAGGTTTTTCCTCGACATCCTTGAAAAGAGGAGCCATGGAACCCCTGTAGCTTACCTAACCGGAGAAAAGGAGTTCTACGGCCGGAATTTTCTTGTAGCCCCGGGGGTATTGATTCCCAGGCCGGATACTGAAACCCTCGTAGAAAGGGCTGTCGGGTTAGCGAGGGAGAATCCCTGGATACGGGAGGTTCACGACGCCTGTACGGGCAGTGGTTGTATAGCTATCACCCTTAAAGCGGAAGTTCCGCATCTTAATATCTCCGCCTCCGATATTAGTACCGAGGCCAAAGAGGTTTTTCTAAAAAACTGCCGGAATCTTCTCGGTTCTCCCCTCCCCTTCTTCTCAAGCGACCTTCTCCTCTCGGTAGAAGGAAATTTTGATCTTCTTGTTTCAAACCCTCCCTATCTGACCACCCGGGAAAGGGAGGAGTTCTTCCTCTCCGGAAGCACAGAGCCAGCTCTTGCCCTGGAGGGAGGAGCCGATGGTCTTTCGATCTACCGGAGGTTGATTAACCAGAGTATGGAACATCTTAAAGAAAAGGGTTATCTTATTCTTGAAATCGATTCCCGAAGGGCTTCTCAGGTGGAGGATCTATGCCTTACGGCAGGATTTCTTTTAAGGGAAAGGGTAAAGGACATTGGAAAGAGAGAGCGGGTTATTATTGTCCAAAAAAGCGATTTTCTCGGTTAATTCCCTGGAAGATTTTATTCCCCGGCTTGAGAAATACACCCAGGAGGAGAAGGATCTTATAATAACCGCTGCCCGCTGGGCACAGGATCTCCATGAGGATCAAAAGAGGGCAAGCGGGGAGCCCTACTTTATCCATCCCCTCCAGGTAGCTACCATTCTGGTGGGAATGCAGATGGACTACGAAACCATAATCGCTTCCCTGCTTCACGACATCCTGGAAGACACCGGCACCTCCAGAATCGAAATGCGAAAGATCTTCGGCAAACAGGTAGAAGCTCTGGTTAACGGAGTAACCAAGATTTCCATCCTTAAGGCCAAAAGCAAAACTGAACAGGGTGCCGAAACAATTAGAAAGATGCTCATCGCTATGACCAAGGATATCCGGGTCATAATAATCAAATTAGCGGACAAATACCACAACATGAGCACTCTGGAGTTTCTGCCCGAGGCCAAAAGAAAGGCTATTGCCACAGAGTGTCTCGATATCTATGCTCCCCTGGCAGACCGTCTGGGGATCTCCTGGCTTAAGGCGGAACTGGAGGATCTCTCCCTTAAACATCTTCAGCCTGCCATCTACGATCAGATAAAAGCGTATCTTACAGCAAAAAAGAGCGAAAGAACCGACTACCTAAACCGGGTAGAAAAGGCTATCTACAAAGCCTCGGAAAAGGCGGGTTTCAAGGTTCTTGTAACCACCCGGGCAAAACATTTCTACTCGATTTACAAAAAGATGAAACAGAAGGACAAGCCCCTGGATCAGATCTTTGATCTTCTGGGTATAAGAATCCTTTGCGAAACGGATAATGACTGCTATGCCCTCCTGGGACTGGTCCACAGAATCTGGCCACCCATAGATGGCCGGTTCAAAGACTATATTGCCATGCCCAAGGATAACCACTACCAGAGCCTCCACACCACGGTTATGGGCTGCCAGGGAAGACTAATAGAGATCCAGATCCGCACTTATAGAATGCACACTACGGCGGAGTATGGGATAGCGGCCCATTGGTCTTACAAAAAGGGACCCACCGGAACCCTTAAACCGGAGGATCTGGCCATAATCAACAAACTGAAACGATGGAACAATATCCAGTTGGATTCAGGAGAATTTCTTGAGGATATAAAAAGGGAGCTTCTTAAGGACTCCATCTATATCTTTACCCCCAAGGGTGATATTGTTGAACTCCCCAGGGGATCAACACCTCTGGATTTTGCCTACCATATCCACACCGAAGTAGGTAATCACTGCATTGGGGCCAAGGCAGACGGCTCCATCATCCCCCTAAATTCGGAGCTTAAGAATACCCAGGTGGTAGAAATCCTGACTTCGGTAAAGGGAAAACCACACCTTAACTGGCTTAGAATTGTTAAGACCGAAAGGGCCCGTTCCAAGATAAGGCAATGGCTTAATAAGAATGATGAAACTCTCATTCTGGATAAAAACATTATTGCCAAGAAAAAACCTGCTCCTATCGTTCCGGCCCACCCGGCCCCCGAAGAACCAGTCCCGGAAGTCCCTCCAGGAACAGGCATAGTTAAAAGGGTAATAGACGGTGCTAAGTTCGTATTCCGGATAGGGAACGAAAAAAATATGATGATAAGTCTGGCAAAATGCTGCCAGCCTATGACCGGGGATGATATAATCGGTTACGTTTCCCGAGGCCGGGGGATAATAGTGCATAAAAGGGACTGCCCCAATCTTCCTCATATACCTGATTTCGAGGAGAGATCCGTAGAGGTGGAGTGGGAGGCTTTTTCCCCGAAAACAGTAAAGAAATTTCAGGTGCGCTCCAGGATGACTAATGACCTTTTCTCCGAAATAGAGGGAGCAATAAAAAAATACCGCTGCCATTTAATTGAAGGAAAACTGGAAGAGGACGGCCGTGGGAATCTGACCGGTTCCTTTACCATAGAAATTGATAAAAACGAGGATTATAAAAAGGTGTTAAAAAGCATAAGAGCGATACCCTCCGTTATCTTCATACAATCGGCAATGGGTTCCTATTGATGAAAATTGCAGTTTTTACCGAGACCTACACTCCCCAGATAAACGGGGTAGTTGTGTCCATAGAGACCTTCAGGAAGGAACTGGAAAGAGAAGGCCACCAGGTATACATCTTTGCTCCCCGATTCAAGAGAGGGGTAAAGGATACCCCCTTTGTCCGGAGGGTTTACTCCATCCCCTACCTTTGGAAGGCCATGAGAGAACAGAGATTCTGTATCCCCTTTCCCTGGGATCTTAAAGGCTTTAGGCAACTTAAAATCGATGTGATCCATGCTCAGGTTACAGCAAGCAATACCGGATATCTGGCTCTACTGGCCGGGGCCATTTACAGGATCCCAGTGGTACACACCTACCACACCCTGTTTATAGAGTATGTACACTACACACCCTTGCCTACACGGATAGCCAAAAGAGGAGTAATTTACCTTAGCAGATACTACTGCAATGCCTGCAGACGGGTGATAGTACCCTCCAGTGTAATAATTAAGGAACTGCGCTCCTATGGAGTAAAAAAACCGATCGATGTGATACCAACAGGGATAGACCGCTCACTCCTTGGTAAAACTGTTCCCTTCCCCAGAGAGAGATACGGGATCCCCTCCGAAAGAAGAATCATCACCTTTATAGGCCGATCCGCCAGGGAAAAAAACATTCCCTTCCTCTTCCAGGTTCAGAAGCTCCTCCACGCCAGGAGCCTGCCTGTCCACCTCGTACTTATCGGAGACGGTCCCGAACGGAAAACCTTGGAAAAACAAGCCGATGGTTTTGGCCTTTCCGATTGGGTTACCTTTACTGGATACCTTCCCAGGGAGGAGGTCTTTGGAATCCTTAAGGATACGGAGGTCTTTACCTCCTGTTCCATGACGGAAACCCAAGGAATTGTAATTCTGGAGGCCCTAACCTTCGGGGTTCCCGTGGTAGCCATAGCTTCCATGGGGGTCATAGATATGCTTAAAGATCGAAAAGGCGGAGTATTAACTCCACCAGATCCAGAGATCTTTTCCCGGGAGGTTTACACCCTTCTTACCAACCACGACCTTCGTAAAAGGACAAGCCGGGAAGCCCTGGAAAAATCGGAGCATTGGGATTCCCGAACCACCACCCTTAAACTCCTAGACTGTTATTCAAAGGCTGTGGAGGAAAAGATCCGGTAAAAACACCCCTTGGATAATCCAGGATTTTCCCGCAACAAGCTTCTAAGAACTGTAGAAACCTCCGCCTGTATAACCAGCCGTCTTGAAGTATCCTGGTTTTTACACTATCATCCTTCCTTATGCTGGACTTAAAATACATTAAGGATAATCCTGAACAGGTAAAAGAGAATATTAAAAACCGGTTCATGCAGGCAGATGTGGATGAGACACTCAAGCTTTATGAACTTCGTAACAGGAAACTCCAGGAGCTGGAGGCTCTGCGGAGGGATAGAAATGATAATGCCTCTAAAATGAAGGGGAAACTCCCCCAGGAAGAGAGGAGTCTGCTTATAGAGGAAGGAAAGAGGCTTAAAGAGGCCATTTCTCTTCTAGAGGAGGAAACGGATAAACTTCAGACAACCCTTTTCCAGGAATTAAAAAGGATTCCAAACCTGGCTCATCCTGGAGCACCGGTGGGTAAAGAAGAGAAGGATAACCTGGAGATCCGCCGATGGGGAACAGTTCCCCAATTTAACTTTACTCCCAAAGACCATGTGCAGATAGGCGCAGATCTGGATATATTAGATTTCGATACCGCCACCAAAGTGAGCGGGCAGAAATTCTACTACCTGAAAAACCAAGCTGTATTCCTGGAAATGGCTCTTGTAAGATATGCTCTAGATCTTATTACTGCAGAGGGCTTTACCCCCTTTATTACTCCGGACATAGCCCGGGAAGAGATTGTGGAAGGGATCGGCTTCAATCCCCGGGGATCGGAGAGCAATATCTATACCTTAGAAGGGACAGGGAGCTGTCTTGTGGGGACGGCAGAGATAACCCTTGGAGGTTATTACTCGGATCAGATTCTGGAAAGGGAGTCTCTTCCCCTGAGACTTGCCGGCCTTTCCCACTGCTTCCGTAAAGAGGCTGGAGCAGCTGGTCAGTTCTCCAAGGGTCTTTACAGGGTCCATCAATTTACCAAGGTAGAGATGTTCGTTTACTGCGAGCCCTCCCAATCGGAGAAGGAGCATGAAAACCTGCTCCGCCTGGAGGAGACTCTGTTCCAGGGCCTGGAGATCCCCTACAGGGTTGTAGATACCTGCACCGGCGACCTTGGTGCTCCAGCCTACAGGAAATTCGACCTTGAAGCCTGGATGCCCGGCCGGGGGGATTGGGGGGAGGTTACCAGCACCTCCAATTGTACGGATTATCAGGCCCGCCGCCTGGGAGTACGATACAGGGAGGAGGGAAAAACAAGATTTGTTCATATGCTCAACGGCACTGCCCTGGCGGTATCCCGGGCAATGGTGGCAATTCTTGAAAATTTTCAGCAGGAAGACGGCACCGTAAAACTCCCTAAGGCCCTGGTACCCTACACAGGTTTTGAAAGACTCCAACGGAAATAACCGCAAAGGTTATGTTATATAAGACTGGCGACAACAACCTTCGGAGAACTTAATAAGGGAAAAATATGAGGTTCCTTTAAAATTAAATTTCGCAGGAACCTCAATACCAGGCTGCAGAGTAATTCTTTTTTTATTTACAGATCTGATTAAGTCTGGTTCTTAAAATGCTCTTATAGGCTGAAAGGGAATAGGAGGGTTTCTTTGAAAGCTCCTGTCTTACGGATTCCTCCAACTTGTGGTCGCAGGAAACACACAACCCTTTGTTAAGATAAGTAAAATAGTCTTTGCCTCTAACAGCCCCGGGAAAGGCTTTTTTACAGGCATCACAAACAAAATTCACCATATTCAATAAACCTCCTGTCAAGAGTATTCTACGCATAAAATAATGCACAGATTCAATTATGACAAGAGATTCTCCAAAAACTTAATCCTTGAATTAAAAAACTCAATAGGGTATTTTTATAGTATTATGAATGAAGCATTAATAATTATCGACCTTCAACAAGATTTCTGTCCTGGGGGTAGTCTAGCAGTGGAAAAAGGGGACACTATTGTGCCTGTGGTAAATGCCGCCGCCTCTGCCTTTTCCCAGGTAATAGCAACCAAGGATTGGCATCCCTCCGGTCATATCTCCTTTGCCTCCAGCCATCAGGGCAGAAACCCTCTGGACACCCTTTCTCTGGGGAACATTGAACAGGTTCTCTGGCCCGATCATTGCGTAGCTGGCACCAAAGGCGCCGACTTTCATCCAGACCTTGACCTCAAACCCCTTACCCTTATTCTGCACAAGGGAACCAAGAAAAACCTGGACTCCTACTCCGCCTTCTTCGAAAATGACCGTAAAACCTCCACAGGATTAGCAGGTTATCTAAAGGATCTCGGGATCCGGGAACTTTTTCTCTCTGGTTTAGCTACGGATTACTGTGTCTTTTATACGGTAATGGATGCCCTTACTTTGGGATTTTCTGTAAAAGTACTCCAGGAGGCGGTTTATGGCGTTGGTTTTCCCGAAAATTCTATAGAAAGGGCTGTAAAAACCATGGAAGAGGGAGGAGCAAGGTTTATCAGTATTAAGGAGATCACAAAATAATGCAGATCAGCGCCCTGACTACAGACCTTTATGAACTGACCATGATGCAAGGGTATTATTTAAAGGGCTGCAATCCCCAGGTTGTTTTTGATATGTTTTTCCGCAGACAACCCTTTAATGGAGGATATACAGTCTTTGCAGGTCTCGAAACCCTGCTTAACTCTCTACAGAACCTGAGATTTTCCCAGGGGGATCTGGATTATCTTCAATCCCTTTCCCTCTTCCGAAAGGAGTTTCTAGATTATCTAAAGGATTTCCGCTTTAGGGGGAACCTCTATTCCGTGCCGGAAGGAACCATCGTATTCCCGAATGAGCCCCTAATCCGGGTTCATTGCGACCTGATGGAAGCACAGCTTATCGAAAGCCTATTGTTAAATATCATCAATTTTCAGACCTTAATTGCCACAAAGGCTTCCAGAATCTATTTAGCCTCCCTGGGGGGCTATATTATGGAATTCGGCCTACGCAGGGCTCAGGGTCTGGATGGTGCTCTATCCGCCACCAGAGCTGCCTTTATCGGGGGAGCCGCGGCTACATCCAACACCCTGGCAGGCAAGGTTTATGGAATCCCTGTAAAGGGAACCATGGCCCACTCTTGGATTATGGCTTTTAATTCAGAGCTTGAGGCTTTCAAAAAATATGCGGAGATCTATCCCGACTCCTCCATCCTTCTTATCGATACCTACGATTCCCTAGGAAGCGGTATCGAAAATGCAATAATAGTAGGCCAGGAGCTGAAAAAACAGGGTAAAAGGTTCGGCGTAAGGATAGACAGCGGAGACCTTCAATACCTCAGCGTAAAAATCAGGGAAAAGCTGAACAAAGCAGGTTTGGAGGATGCCCTTATCTCCGTATCCAATGATCTTAATGAAGAGATTATCCACCAGCTGATTATAGACAAGGCTCCCATAGATGTATGGGGGGTGGGAACCCAGCTTGTTACAGGAGGAAACGACTCCTCCCTCACTGGGGTTTATAAGCTTGCAGCCAAGGAACAGAAAAACAAGCTCCTGCCCACCATTAAGGTATCCAACAACCCGGAAAAAACCACAAATCCTGGGGTAAAACAGGTCTATCGGTTCCTGGATTCAAACGGAAGCCCAATGGGAGACCTCCTTACCCTAGAAGGAGAGAAGATAAAACCTGGTCGGCCTTATACCTTTTATCACCCCATGTTTGAATACAAGCATTTCACCCTGTATGACTACCATTCCGCTGAACCGATGCTCTCGTTAAAAATGAAGGAGGGAGAGATAGCACAACCTCTGCCGGAACTTACAGATATTCAGGCTTATACGAAAATAAACCTTGAAAAACTGGATTATACCTTCCGGAGGATTATCAACCCTCACATCTATAAGGTTTCCCTCTCCCAGGAGCTCAAAACCCTAAAATTCAGGATGATCCATGAACATACCCAGTAGACCGCCGCAGATAATTTTTAAGGATACCTTTTTAGGCCGGGGGAATCCGGTTTTTATAATAGCGGAACTTGGAACATCCCACGGCGGAGAAAAGGAAAAGGCCTTTTCTATGATTAAAGCCGCCTGGCAAGCCGGTGCGGATTGCATAAAATTCCAGCTCGTTATAGCCGAGGAGATTGTCCACCCTAAAACCGGGCTTGTTTCCCTCCCTGGGGGGAAGATCCCTCTTTACGAAAGATTCAAAGCCCTGGAGCAGGACCTCTCCTTTTACAGAGAGATAAAGGATTATACGGAGAGTCTTGGAATCCCCTTCCTCTGTACAGCCTTTGGGCTTCATAGTGCCAGAATGCTCAAGGAGATAGGGGTCAAGATTCTCAAAGTGGCAAGCCCGGAAGTGAACCACCTACCCCTGCTTGCGGAACTGTCAGAGTACAATCTGCCGGTCTTGGTCTCCTGCGGTGTATCCCTTCTTTCCGATCTGGAGGAAGCGGTTTCCTTTTTCCCCGGCCGCTGCGCCCTTCTACATTGTGTAACCGCCTATCCTGCTCCGGAGGAGGAGTACAATCTCTCCCTACTGCCGAGCCTCTCTTCCCTGTTCGGTGTTCCTGTGGGGGTGTCGGATCATTCCCTGGATCCCCTTCTGGTTCCTGTTCTCGCCACAGCCCTCGGGGGTAGCATCCTGGAAAAGCATTTTACCCTAACAAAAACAGGTTCCGGTCTGGATGATCCCATAGCCCTTACACCGGAGGAATTCCGAAGGATGACCGATGGGGTAAGAAGGGCAGAGACCCTGGGGGCCAAAGAAACCCTTGCCTGGATATCAGGTCAGTATGGGGAAAAAAGGGTGCAGGCTGTTCTCGGTTCTGGTATAAAACAACTGGCTCCTTCGGAAAGGGAGAACTATTTAACCACCAACCGGTCTGTTATTGCCCGGAGGGACTTAAAAGCCGGAGATCATATTACAGAGGAGGACTGTGCAATCCTGCGCAGCGAGAAGAATCTAAAACCAGGCTTGCATCCCCGGTTTCACCGGATAATCCTCGGCAAAAGAATTCAAAGGGATCTGGAGTCGGGACGGGGAATAACTTGGGAGGATCTGCTTGAGGGATAATTCAGATTAATATACTGTTGGATCTGTCCTACGATCCTGATCTTTCTTCCAATCGGATTAACCCTAGGGCTTCCATCTCTTCCAGGAGTTTCCTCCGGTCCAGAGGCTTTGGGAGATAAGCCTCGCACTGGGAATTGAAGGCCTCGATTATATTCCTGGCATCATTCAAGGCTGTAGTCATTAGGACCTTTACCCCTTCGAGTCCTAAAATTCCTCTGGACTTCTCCTCCTCTCTTATCCTTTTTAAAACCTGTAAACCATCCATTCTTGGAAGCATAATATCCAGGCAGATAAAATCGTAAGGATCCCTATCCTCCCAGGCCAGGAGAAAGGCATCGACAGCCTCTTGGCCATCCACCACAATATCACACTCCCCGTAGGGTGCGAGATACTTTTGCAAAAGCCTGCGGCTTGCAAAATCATCCTCTACAATCAGAATTCTCATATCACTGCCTCCAGGGTTACCAGGATCTTAAAGGGGATTCCCTCCGCATCAAAGTACAACTCCAGACAGAGGGATCTGGATTCAATCTCCTGATCATCGAATATTACCTCGGGAAAGGAGATATTGTACTTCCTGTCTCTGCCTAGATAGTTTTCCAGGAAATTACCCCCCAGGACATTTAGGAGCTCAAGAAGACAGTCATCAATCTCCTCTATGGAAAGCTCCTCCCAGGGTCGGCCATGGATATTCTCCACAATTGCCCTTTTACAGTCCTTAGGAAGAAAAAGATAAAGGTTTCCCAAAACAGGATCCAACAGGGGAAGACCGATAATCTGATGAATTTCCCCCTTTCCAAGGCTGTTCTCCTCTGTATTAGGAACAACATCCAGAAAGGCCATATCTGCAAAGGTAACCATTACAGCTTTAACCAAGGCTTCGGAAAGGGCTTGTTTATTGATTTTGTTCATTCCTCTACTCCCAGACCCTCCAGTATTTTAGCCGGAGAGATAGGTTTTTTTATAATAATATAGACTCCCTCCTCGTAAAGCTGCTGTTCCAGGAGATCGCTACCAAGGCTTGAGATTACAATTACCGGTATCTCCTTAGTTGATTCCTGTAGTTTAATCTTTTTTATAAAGGTATTGCCATCCATTTTTGGCATTTTCAAATCCGTAACAATAAGATCCACAGGATTATTCTGTAAAAAACTTACAGCCTTAAGACCATCCTCGGCCTCAAAAAACTCTGCTTCCATAAAACCTGCCATCTCAAAGCATCTTTTTATTATCATCCGGGATGTGGCAGAGTCATCAACTATCAGGACCTTTCTATATTCCATTTATTCATCCTCTTCTTTGCTTCTATAATGTCCAGAGGTTCCTTCCATTGGAAATAACAATCTCGCCTGTTTCCACACTTATGGATACAGTCCTGCTGATTGTTCCTCCTATATCCTCCTTAATAACTCCGAAACCCTTTTTCCATAACTCCCTTTTTATAGCTATTACATTTCTCCTGCCAATGTCAAAGGTTTTATTATCATCCATTATGCTTGCCCCGCCGGCAATTCTTATTATTCCGCTGCCCCGGGTTACTCCATATCTATTTAATTCCTCTAGGAATACCTTTAGTCCGGTATCTACAAAATAACCAGGCTTTGATTTGGCTTTCTCCGGGTTTATGGTTGAATCCGGAAGTGCCAAATGAATCAATCCTGCTACCTGATTTTTTTTATCATAAACCATAACTGCCACGCAGGAACCGAGACCATAGGTTTTTAGAAGATCCTCCCTGTTCGATGATACTGCATACTCCCCTATTCCCACATCTATGCGCATTATCTTTTTCCTTTAAGAAGCTGCAGGATCTTCTCTGACATCCTGGAAAGAGGAACCAGTTCCTCCGCTCCCCCGCAAAGATAAGCCTCCTTAGGCATTCCGAAGACAACAGAACTTGCTTCATCCTGAGCCAAGGTTCTTCCGCCCGCCTTCCTTAAGGCAAGCATTCCCGTGGCTCCATCTCTTCCCATCCCGGTTAGGATAACTCCCACGGCATTGGATCCAACCTGGGCAGCGACGGAATTGAAGAGTACCTCCACGGAAGGGCAGTGTCCAAAAACCTTCTCCCCCTCTGTTACCCGGACATGATAATACCCGCCGGAGCGGATAACCTCCATATGGTAGCCCCCAGGAGCAATTAAGACTCTCCCGGTTATAACTCTGTCGCCAGACTCTGCCTCCTTAACCTCCACCCTGGAGATTTCGTTCAGCTTTTCCGCAAACATGCGGGTAAAATTCGGAGGCATATGCTGGACAATCACCGTACCAGGCAGGTCGGAGGGAAAACCGGATATAAGCTCCCGCAGAGCTACTGTACCCCCTGTAGAGGCTCCTAGAGCCAGAACCTTATCTGTTGTCCCTTCCAGAACCTTTACTTTCCTGGATTTTACAGGGACGCTATTTATTGTAAGGGGCGTTCCCTTAAAACGGGAAACATCCACCCTGGCTGCGGCTTTTACCTTTTCCCTTAAGTCTTCCATCATCTCCCACAAGGTATTGCCGAAACTGGAGGAGGGTTTCAGCACAAAATCCACTGCTCCAAGTTCCAGGGCTTCCAGGGTGATCTTTGCATTGGGTGCCGTCATGGCGGAAACCATGATAACAGGAAGGGGATACTGGGGCATCAGCCTTCTTAGAAATTCCACCCCGTCCATTCTCGGCATCTCTACATCCAGGGTTAGAACATCCGGTTTGTCTTGAACAATCCTGTCCCGGGCAACATAAACATCCGGGGCTGCTCCAAGAACCTCAATTTCCGGATCGGAACCCAAACCGCGGGAGAGAATATCCCGGGTTAAGGCAGAATCATCGATAATCAACACTTTTACTTTTTTCATTTCCCTGGTTCCGTAATCCTTTTATAAACTGCAGGCCTAAGATATTTAAACCCCGGCGTATCCCTTCCCAGGGATTCCGAGTGTCCTATAAAGAGATAACCATCCTCTTCCATATACTTTCCTATCTTTTTTATAAGCTCCATTTTTGTAGGGGTATCAAAGTAGATCATTACATTTCTGCAGAATACAATATGGAATTTCCTCTTAAAAGGATAACCTGCATCCATCAGGTTGAGTCTTTTAAATAGAATCATTCTTTTAAGATCCCCGGAAATTTGATACTGCTCCTTATCAAGGAACTTGAAATAGCGGTTCCTATAGGATTCGGGCAGCTGCACTATTCTTTCCGATGTATAGATCCCCTGGGATGCGGTATTCAGAGCAGCAACAGATATGTCTGTTGCAAGAATTGCAGGAAGGCTGTAGTTTCCAGATCTCCGGGCCTCTTCCATAAGTATCATTGCGAGGGTATAAGCCTCTTCACCGGTGGCACACCCAGCGCACCAAAGCCTAAGATCTTTGGGAACCTCCGGCAGAATCTGTTTCTCAAGAAAGTCAAAATGGTCCTTCTCCCGGAAAAAATAGGTGTGATTTGTAGAGATTCTATCTATAAGAGGCACCAGGGATTCTCCGGTTTTATCGGAGATCAGGGCATTGTAATACTCACTGAAGGAGGAAAATCCTAAATCCTTTATAAGGGAGTTCAATCTGCCCCTTACCAGTGCTTTCTTTTTATCCGTAAGATGTATACCGAATCTTGAATAAACCAGTTCCGAAATCCTTCGAAACTCCTGTTCCGTAATATCTATCAAACCCTCCATCGCCCACCCTATTCGAATTCACTTTGAAAAAGAGACCCTATGTCCAGGATGAGACTCACCCTTCCATCCCCCATGATGGTGCAGCCGGAGATAGCCCGGATACCGGAGATATATTCTGGCAGCGCCTTTATAACAATCTGATTATATCCGAGAATTTCATCTACCTGTAAGGCTGCCTTTTTGTTCATGGAATGGACAAGTATAAAGAGCGGTTCCTCGTCATTCTTTTCTTCCACCTTGATATTAAAAAACTGGAAAAGTTTTATTATGGGAATTATCTCCGACCTCAGTTTCAAAACAGAATCTCCCCGGGCCGTACGGGTAATCTGGCCCGGTTTGGATTTATGGAACTCCAGGATATCACTTATCGGGATCGAATAGAGCATTCTTCCTACCCGGAGCGTTACACCGTCTATGATTGCCAGGGTAAGGGGAATCTTCAGAATGATCTCGGTACCCGATCCTGGGGTGGTAATTACATCGATCTTCCCCCGAAGTTTCTCGATATTCTTTTTTACCACATCCATCCCGACTCCCCGGCCGGAGATCTCGGAGACCTTATCCGCTGTCGAAAACCCGGGTTCAAAGATCAATGCCCATATTTCAGCATCGGAAGGTGGTATCTCCTGATTCTGAATAAGACCTCTTTCCTGGGCTGTTTTAAGTATCTTATCCTTGTTAAGCCCTCCCCCGTCATCCTTTACAGAGAGCCAGATTTCGTTCCCTTCGTAGCGTGCATTCAGGGAGATCAATCCCACGGGGTCCTTTCCCTTATCGAGCCTTATTTTTCTCTCTTCGATACCATGATCAATGGAATTTCTTATGATATGTACCAAGGGATCGGAGATCTCCTCTATTACATTTCTGTCCATCTCCGTCTCTTCTCCGGTAACTGTAAGATTCACCTTTTTATTAAATTTCCTGGAAAGATCCCGAACCAGCCTTCTCATTTTGTTAAAGAGCCCCTCCAGGGGTATCATCCTGATGGCCAGGGTTATCTCCTGCAGCTCTCTTGTAATCTTTGAGAGATACGATGCAGCCCTTTCAAATCCCGGTATTTCGTACTTTTCCAGCTCCGGATTTCCGATCAAAACAGCCTCGGCAGTGATAAGTTCCCCCATAAGATCAAAAAGCCGGTCCAGGCGGGTTGTATCCACCCGTATATCCTTCCTCTTGGCAGTGTATGAAGAAAACTGATCTGGAAGGTTCTCCGATGCCTTTCCCTGCTTACCTAGGGCCTCATCCAGAAGTTCCCTGGATACTGCCCCTTCCTCCACCAAGATCTCCCCCAGCTTCATCTGCTGGCGGTCCAGGGCTTTGTCCACCTCCTCTCTGGAAAGAGCTCCCATATTGAGCAGAATCTCCCCCAGGGGCTCGTACCCCTTTTCTCCATCTCCGGTATTGCCTGTCTGGCCTTCGGGAAAACCCTCATACTTCTGTTCAGATGTTATATCCCCTCTGGCAATCTTTGAAAGCCTCTTTCTTATGGAATCCACCCCAGAAAGAAGGGAGTTAATTACATCCTGCCCGATCTTTCCCGATTCCTTGCGCAAGAGATCCAATACCGACTCCATCTCCATACAGATTCTTTCAATCCCCTTGAACCAGAAGAATCCGGCATTACCCTTTATGGTGTGAATCGATCTGAAGGCCTCTCCGAGCAGGGAGCTGTTTTCCGGTTCTTTTTCCATCTGAATTATGCTTTGTTCGGTAGAATCCAGAAGATCACTTGATTCTGCAACGAATCTTTCCAAAAGTTCGGGAGTCACCAGATCCTCCGGAAACTCTTCCACCGGTTTTACACTCTTCTTTTGTTCCTCCAGGAGAGCTCTTATTCTTACGGAAAGATCTGTAAAATCGCTCTCCCTCTCCAGTTCCTGAGCAACAACCCCTGGGGAGAGCCGGGGAAACATCTCGTCTATCCTGGAAATTGATCTTTTGACCTCATCACTCCCAGCCAGAAGAAGATCTATTACTTCGGTGGAGATCTTTACTTCCCTTCGGCGCAATCTATCCAGCAATGATTCCAGGTCATGGGTTAGTGTTTTAATCTTAGCAAGGCCGATGAAGGAGGCAACCCCCTTTATCGTGTGCATGGAACGAAAGATTGAGTTTACCAGATCTGGATCCTCTCCCTTTTCCAGGGAAAGAATCTTATCCTCGATACTTTCAAGATGATCATTAGATTCCTGAATAAAACTTGAAAGAAGCTCCAGGTCGTAGATCCTTGTTTCCGCCGGTTCCAGTGAACTCCCTTCGGTTTTGGGTTTAAGCCCTTTTTCAAGACCCTTGCATATAGCGGAGAGCTCCTCATAATCCTTTTCCTTCCCGGAAAGGGTGATCTCCTTGAAGCGTTTTAATATCCCCTGAAAATAGGCTTGTTCATCTTCTGAAGCCTCGGCAGAAAGAGCATCAAGAAGATCCATAATTTCTACCTGGGCGATAAGGTCTCCAGGAACATAGGAATTCATTTTATCCAGTAAAAGCCTGATCTTGTCTTTCATTCCGCCCTATCCTGTCAGCATTGATACAACCTTAATGAAACTTGCCGTTTCAAAGGGTTTAACTATCCAGCCGGAAACACCCAAATCCTTTCCTGCAAGCTTCTTATCCGCAGAACTCTCAGTGGTGAGAAAAATTATGGGAGTCTTTTTATAACCTGGCTCCTCCTTTATGCTCTTAACAAAGGCAAAACCATCCATAACCGGCATATTTACATCCACAATAAATAGATCTATGGAAGCCCCTTTGCTTACGGATAATCCCTCTGCCCCATCCCCTGCTTCCAGGACCTCGTATCCCTCCGGTTCCAAGGACTTCTTTACCAGTTTTCTGATAGTAGGAGAATCATCAATGCATAAAACTCTTTTTGCCATATCTACTCCTTAAAACAGCGTAACGTCTCCCTTCAAATCCTCCTTGGAGAATTTTGAAGGATTTGCATCAGAAACAGTCTCTTTTATACTGGAATTTATACTCTTTCCAACAGCCTCCCATTCCTCTTTAACGGTAAAACAGCCTTCCGCCAGGGTGTCAACTTCTTTTCGTACCCCCTGTGCCCTGCTCTCTTCAGGTAATAGAGAAGCTTTCTCCTTAACCCTCTTTTCCGCTTCCTTGAAAATAAATATAAGATGCTCTAGGATCTGTCGGATCTTGTCCTGAAACTGCAGACACTTCGTAACCCTCTCTATCCTCTGGGTTACATTGGAAGAAAGGGCTTCCGCCTGGGTTATGGAGCTTTCCAGGAGCTGTATGTGGGGAGAGATATTACCCGATATTCCATCCAGAGCCTGCCAGGATTCTGCCAGGAAGGCCACCGCCTCATCAATCGATTCCGATTGCTTTTTAAAGGAATCGGAAAAGCTTCTGTCAGTTTCCTTAAGATTTCTGCCTATATCCTCGGAGATCTTTTTTGTTCTTTGGGAGAGTTTCTGTACTTCCCCGGCAATAACGGAAAATCCCTTTCCCCTTTCCCCAACCCTGGCAGCTTCTATGGAGGCATTGATCGCCAGGATGTTTGTTTTTTCTGAAAGATCCGCTATCTCGAGAGTGTAGTTGCTGACCCCCTGGACAAGTTTTACCAGGTTCTGCATCTCCTCGGTATAACTGGACTTAATTCCGTGGAATCTATTAAGAAGGCTGTCCACCCGCCGGATAACCTCCTTAAGACGCAGAAGATCCTTCCCCAGGCTTCTATCTCCGCGACTCACTTCATCCAGGATCTTTTTTATATTCTCTCCCACTTCCTTGCTTTTTCCGGTAATGGAAAAGATATCCTCTGTAAGTTCCAGAACCGCATCTTCGGAAAGGGTAAATATCACCTTGGAAAGCAATTCCCCCAAGGAAAGAGAATAAATAAACCGATAGATCAAGAACCCAAAAAAATCACAGGTTTCCCTCTGTTTTAAGGTTTCTGTCTTCTGTTTCTCTAAATGTTCCTTACAGTTCCGTAGTTCCTCGGTAAGTTCTTGCTTCTCCCTTTGCGCCTCCTGCAATTTAAGCTGCAGGCTTTCCATTTCCTTTAATAGAATCTTTTTCTTCATTAAATAGAGAACTCCTTGATACCCCAGACCTGATTAAAATTATAGTTAAATTCACCTCCTAATGCGAAATAGATTTAAAAAAAAAGCAAGATTCTTATTCTCAGAAGCAATACCTTCTCCAATAGTCCGGTTTATAGAAAATAAAAAAAGCCTGAAGTTATCTTCAGGCCAATGGGCGACATTGGACTCGAACCAACGACCCCTTGCGTGTCGAGCAAGTGCTCTAACCAGCTGAGCTAGCCGCCCAGGTATTGTCGGTAAATCCGGCAAAGCTTGGAAATAATAACAGGAAAATCCTGTTATTTCAAGCTTAAAAGAACCCGTTCCAGGACTTTGTTCCTATCCAGCGGTTTTACTATATAGTTTTTAGCCCCTAGTAATAGAGATTTTTTTACAAGGTCCTGTTTTCCCAAAGCACTGATCATAATAACCCTTGCATTCTTATCGAATTCTATGATCTTTTCCAGAGAGGTTACTCCGTCCATTTTCGGCATTGTTATGTCCATGGTTACAAGGTCTACGTTCGGGTACAATTCCTTGTATTTTTCCAAACCCTCCTGACCGTCATTTGCAGTACCTACTATATCAAAACCCTCGGAACTCAATATCTGGCTTATCTGCTTGGTAACAAACATGGAGTCGTCCACAACAAGGACTTTATAGGGAGTACCATCAGGTTTAAGACCTTCCGCTTTTCTTTCATTTATATTTGGGAAATCCATTTTAGTCTTCATTTGTAAATCCTCCTATGCCCTTTCTCGTACTGCCACATTTATCTCAACCTTTCCCTGTGGTAAAATTACCGGTACTATGAGTGCCTCTACCTTTGAATCGGTAATCTCCATATTATCACCAGTAAATATAGCCGGCGGAGTAAGATCAAACTTAAAGCCCAGCTCGTGCAGCTTTGTTACCGCCTGAGCGGTAATCATATTTGCCAGCTCCGTAATCGTAGCCTTTGCCAAATCATCTAGGCTTTTTAATTCCTCTCCATTCATTGCGGAGGCTATGCCGATAGCAGTGGGTTTACTCATATCAAAGAGGACCCTGCCTTCCACATCCCCAGCAAGACCCACTATGGCGGCAACTCCTAAAACCGGTTGGGAGGTGGATTTAAGATATAACTCGCCTCTTTGAATATCGGAATTTAGGACTTCTCTCAATACATTAAAGGCTGATTCGACAAAGGGATTTATATATTCAACTCTCATAAAACGAATCTCCTGTACATCATAGTATTTATACTTCCTTTTTATACGCTTTCATTGTGCCTCTGTCTACCATTTCCCAACCCTCAAGGTTAAGAACTTCGTTTTGCCCCAGGAATAATAAACCGCCCGGTTTTAGTTTGTCCATAAATTCGGAGAAAACCTTTTCCTGTTCCGAAGGATTCAGGAAAGAGACTATATCCCTGGCTACAATAATATCAACCTCCGGGAAAGAGCTTTGATGAAGTAGGTCATGATACTCGAAGAGAATACTATCCTTAATTGCCTGGGAAAACTGATAACCGTTTTTCCCTTCTACGAGGAAGGATCGGTATTTTTCCGGCACCTCTTCCGGATTAACCAAAAGATTTGGAGCATTAGAGATATTCAGTAGATCATTGTCATGGGCCCAGATCTTTACCATGGAGCCGGGATATCTACTCTTTAATAAAACTGCCAGTGAATAGGTTTCGTAACCATTACCGCAACCGGCATTCCAGACATGAAAGGCCCCCCCCGTCATTTCCGGTAGAAAGGACTCGAAGGCCTTGCAGTATTCTTCTGCCCAGAATTTTCCCGTATAAGGAGAATAAAAGGCGGAAAGATACTCCTCTGCCTCCGTTGGATCCTTTAGCTGAAAATCCTCGCCTTTGTAGGCTCTGTCAGACTTCCATTCGTCGAATCTTTTTCTTACCCAGGTTTCATTGATGGAATTAACGGTGAATTTTTTAAAGGTTGCCAGGGTATCAATAATGAAGGAGAAATCCACCGCATGATGATTATCCTGAGCTTCTACCTTTTCCTCTATCCTTTTAAGAAGGGGAGTATCGATCTCCTTACGCACCTCCTCCCTTTCTGCTCCCAGAATCCTGTCTACATCCAGGAGAATGTAAAGCCTTCCTTCGTGGTTGACCACTCCTTTAATGTACTTAATGTTTATGTCTCCAAAGAGGGAGGGTGTCGGTTGTATGGTTTCGGAGGAGATTCCTACAACCTTATCTATGGTATCCACCACAACCCCAATAAGGTACTCATCAAGCCGCAGGATTATAATGTTTTCCGGCACTCCCTCCTTTTTCTTCTCCGCAGGAAGGTGAAACATGATCCTGAGATCTATGATGGAGATAATCTCTCCCCTTAAATTGTATACTCCCTTTACAAAAGGTGCAGTATTGGGCACATAGGTAAACCTGTCTGCCTTGGATATCTCCTTTACCTTCATTATATCAATACCATAATCTTTTCCCCCCAAGGAAAAGGTTACCATTTTAAAATCGATCTTCTCCATCCTTTCTTTGTTAAGCTTATCCTTTCTATTTTCTTCGGTTACTGTATCCATCACCCTCTCCATCATAGGATCTCCGCTGCCCGCTTCTTTCTATCCTCAATTTCCCTTTTAAGGCCCAGATCCAGAAGCTGACTGACATCTATAATAAGAGACACAGTTCCGTCCCCAAGGATCGTAGCACCGGCAATTCCGGGAGAATTGGTATACTTATCCTTTAGAGGCTTTATTACCACATCCTCCTCTCCTATAAGGGAGTCCACCATAAGACCCATCTTCTTATCTCCGCTTCCTACTATGACAATAAAATGGTAATCCCTCCGTTCTTCCGAAGGGATTTTAAATAACCGGTTCAGCCTTATCAGGGAAACCACATCATTCCTTACATTAAGGACTTCGTAATTGTCAATCAGCTTTATCTCTTCCGGCTTTATCCTGTGGCTGTCTATAACCGAGGCAATGGGAATTGCATAAACTTCTTTTCCTACCTTTACCAAAAGACCCTGTATTATGGCCAGGGTTAAAGGTATTTTGATTGTAAGACGGGTTCCCTTTCCCTTATCTGACCAAACCGAGACATTTCCATTCAGTTTTTCTATCTGTTTTCTTACCACATCCAGCCCAACACCGCGGCCAGAGATATTAGTGACCTTTTTAGCGGTGGAAAATCCGGGTTCAAAAATCAGGTTAAAGGCTTCGAGATCCGACAGGTTCTTGCTGGGGTGAATTATGCCCCTGTCTATGGCTTTGGTTTTTACCGCCTCTACATCGATCCCTTTTCCGTCGTCCTGAACCTCTATGATGATCATATTTCCTTCATTTTTTGCTCTTAATAACACCTGGCCTTCCGCCGGTTTACCAGCCGCGGTTCTATCCTCCGGGTTCTCTATTCCATGATCCACCGAGTTTCTAACGCAGTGAATTAGAGGATCTAACAGATCCTCGATTACCGATTTATCAAGCTCCGTATCCTCCCCTTCTATATTCAGTTTTACCTGTTTATTGAGGGATCTTGAGAGGTCCCGTACCAGCCGTGGGAATCGGGAAAAGATTTGAGAAATGGGAACCATCCGGATCTGGAGGACCTTTTCATGCATCTCGCTCGTAATTCTGCCCAGATTCTGGGATGTGCTTCGGAATTTTGTAACCGTATTCTTCAACAATACCTGGAAGGGTTCCAGGAGTTCGAAAAGCCCGGAGAATCTATCCCCGATCTCCTTCTTTATCTCCTTGGCGGAACTTCCGGACTGTATCTTTTCCAA
>Ga0067045_1028701_pt1 | contig 28817 bp, 30 predicted proteins | sample TerdegcTABiofilm_FD_59184 | JGI IMG/M metagenome (GOLD analysis project Ga0067045, IMG submission 59184) | Combined Assembly of (Gp0054472, Gp0054536) Wastewater bioreactor microbial communities from Singapore -Terephthalate degrading...
TCTTTTCTTTTGCTATTAAACTTGCTTACAATTTCATTAAAATTATCAAGGTAAGTATTTATACGTATTTTTATTACTTTTTCCTCATCATAGACCCGCAATATTCCAGCTTTTTGGAATACTTTTAAAATTGAATATAGTTTTTTTTCTGAAATATTGAACATATTAGCAAAATTGATAAGCTTGCCAGGCAGAAAATTGTCAATTGTCTCCTGTTTACATAAATAATCAAAGAGTGCATTATAAATTTTTCGAGATTCATTTAGGCTAGGGAATTGCTCACGAATGAAATAGTTTTGCAATTTTTCATCATCATTTGAATAAAGTAAATAGCAATCCGATGGCAATCCATCACGTCCTGCGCGGCCAGCTTCCTGATAATATTCTTCCAAAGTTAAGGGCAAATAGACATTAGCAACCATTCTGACGTCAGCTTTATCAATACCCATACCGAATGCTGTTGTTGCAACAATTACATTAATTTCATTATTTAAAAATTCTTCTTGAATTTGCTTGCGTTGGGTGTCCTCCATTCCCGCATGGTATGATTTGCTATTGATTTGATTTTCCTGCAATTCTTCTGCAATTTCCTCTGTTCGTTTCCGCGAGCCAGCATAAATTATCATTGAACCTTTTTCCATTGAGTGATAAAGTGAAATCAGCCGCTCTGTTTTGTTAGAGCATTCCTCAGTATGGAAAATTAAATTTTCACGTTTAAATCCAAGCACAAAAACATTAGCATTTCTCATTTCCAAATTCGAAATTATATCTTGCTGTACATCTTGTGTTGCAGTTGCTGTAAATCCCGCAATAGGCACTCGCTTTATATAATTGAATATTGTCGTTATTTTCCGATATTGAGGCCTGAAATCCTGTCCCCATTCGGAAATGCAATGAGCTTCATCAACAGCAATAAATGAAATATTCGATTTTTTCAATGCCTCGATAAATGCACTGCTTGATAATCGTTCAGGGGCAAAATATACAATTTTATATTGATTGTTAATTAAATCGTTTAATCTTTTTGCTTGCTCATTACCCGAAAGTGTGCTATTAATATATGTTGCAGGTATATTATTTTTTTGTAATGCATCCGCTTGGTCTTTCATTAAAGAAATCAGTGGGGAAACAATAAGTGCTGTGCCTTCCATAATCAAAGCTGGAAATTGGTAGCAAAGAGATTTTCCGCCACCCGTTGGTGCCACAACAAGAGTATCTCTGCCCGCTATAATTGAATTGATTATTTCTTTTTGGTGTGGGCGAAAATCATCGAGCCCAAAGTTATCCTTTAGAATTTTCTTCCAATCGCTTTTTTGCATTTCCAATGTCATTGATTAGCTTAGTGTTTGAGTTTAGCAATTTGTTCATTATAATGAGTTGATTTTTCGGGATTTATCTCACATAATTGCTCATAAATATCTATTGCTTCGGAAATTTTATTTTGTCGTACGTAAATTTCAGCAAGGGTCTCGGTTGGGATAATATTTGGCAGATTGAATTCAGAAACATTTTCATCAACCTCAAGCGCTCCTTTTGCAAAATTATGTTCGACTTCATTATTTTCTATTGGTTTATCCAAATATATTTCAATATTTGGAATATCTTTTGAGATATGATCATAGAATAGTTGCAAATCTGTAATTTTTTGATTATGGTTTGGAATTTTAAAAGGCAAGAAATTAAGTCCAGGTATTAAATCAATATCATTAGCCGATAATTCCTCTAAAATTATATCTTTATATTCAGAAAATTCCGGAATATTGAGAAAATCCTTTTCAATTGCGGGAGGATTTTCAATTTGTATAGCGGGAATTGAATCTGATATAAGTTCGTTAGGTTCTCGATTTTTTGAATTAATCAAAGTTCCATATTTATCACGTCGTCGAGCAATTTGTTTAAAGAAAAGATTAGTGGCAAATTTGACACAAGCTTCCTGATAAATTTTATCAGCTTCCTCATAATTTCCAACTGATTCGTAAGATTCAATAAGAATTACATATCCAAGATAATAATCAGGAAAATACTCAATACCACGTTTGCAGAGTTCGATTGCTCTATCAAAATTGCCCGCTTCGAGCGACTTTTCAGCTTCGACCAAAAAAATCGGGGTTAAATCTTTCTCCAATTGTATTGATTTCCTCCTGCAAATTATAAAGTATCTTTATTATATATTACTTAGATCTGTTGACAACATAATAAGAGAATTCCTTTAACAAATTTTTTATCGAGGAATCCTTTATACCATCTAATGATTCGTTAGCATCATTAGCAAAAAACTCAGCTTTTGCTTGCGATTTCGCAACGCCGTCCTTATCTTTCACAAAATCAATAATATAAGTAATATCTTTATTTGCAATATTCTTTGATTTAAGGAGATGCAAAATATGTTTGACTTCAGATTTTGTGGAATTATTTAATGCATAAATAAGAGGCAAAGTGATTTTGTGTTCTTTCAAATCATTGCCAACAGGTTTGCCGATAATATTTTTTGATTGTGTATAATCAAAAATATCATCACGAATCTGGAAAGCCATACCTATTTTTTCTCCATATTCTCCAATTTTTGCAATCATTTCCTGCGGTTGATTTGCTGCAATGGCGCCAATTTCGCATGATGCCTTCATAAGGACTGCCGTTTTTTTGCGAATGATTTCTTGATATTTCTCCTCTCTAATATCAAGTTTGCGCGATGCTTCGAGAGAAAGCAATTCGCCTTCGCTCATAGTCTTCACTGCCTGGCTAGTTATGTGAAGATAATCGAATTCATTATTATCAACTGAGATCATCAGACCTTTTGCAAGCAAATAGTCGCCGACAAGCACAGCAATTTTGTTTCTCCATACTGCATTGACGGAAAGCAATCCACGGCGTTCTGAGGATTCATCAACCACATCATCGTGAATAAGTGTGGCGTTGTGCAGGATTTCTACCATTGCTGCACCAATAAAAGTGCGTTCCGTAACGTCGCCAAAAAGTGACGAGGTTAATATAACCAGAGTAGAACGGAGATGTTTCCCGCTTGATTTTGTAAGATAACGTAGTACTGTATTCAGTAAAGGAATATCTGAATTAAGTTGTGCATTATAAAATTTTTCGAATCTTTTTAATTCATCTTGAATTGGTTCAACAATTTTATCAAAATCCATCTATTTTAATCATACAAATTTTAAAAATACAATTTAATAATTTGATAGAAATTTTCAATCAAATTTAATAATTCTTATTAATTAAGTTAATTTTCTTTTTCTTTGGATACTTCGATCGCAATGAATTTGCTCCACAAATAAAAGTAAAATCTCGAAATGCATCGCCTCCAAGCTCAGATAGCTTTTTATCCGCAAGAAATCCAATCATAGCAGCATTATCCATAGATAATGTAATTGCTGGGAAAACAACCCGCTTATTTTCCGCTTGTGCCTTTGCAAATGCTTGCTCTCTTAAAAATGAATTTGCAGAAACCCCTCCTCCAATTACAATATTCTTGATATTATATTCATCAGAAGCTGCAAATACTTTTTTAATTAATACATCGACAATTGCTGATTGCACCGAGGCGGCAAGGTCAGGAATGATTTCTTTTGGTGGATGATTATCATAATTATGTTCTAGAAAATTTTTAAATGATGTCTTAAGTCCGCTAAAGCTGAAATCATAATCATTGCTATTATACATTGTACGGGGAAAATTGAACGCCTGAGGATTACCAAGTTTCGCTAATTTATCAATGATGGGACCACCAGGATAGCCAAGTCCGAGCAATTTTGAAATTTTATCAAATGCCTCGCCCGCTGCATCATCTCGGGTAAGCCCCAATGTTGTATATTGATTAAAGGAATCAGCTTTGAATATAGCAGTATGCCCACCGCTGACTACCATTGCAATTGCGGGAAATTCAAGAGTAGGATCCTCCAAAAATCCTGAATAAATATGCCCCTCAATATGATCTACCGGTATGATTGGCTTATTAAATTTTAATGCTAAACCTTTCGCAAAATTTACGCCTACAATCAATGAACCTAATAAGCCAGGCTGATTAGTCACAGCAATTGCGTCAATATTTTCTATGCTTACCGTCGCTTCTTTTAATGATTGATGATATATTTCATTAATAATTCTCAGATGTGCACGTGAAGCAATTTCAGGCACTACCCCGCCATATTTTGAATGCACAAATTGAGAAGATATAACATTGCTCAATATTTTATTTCCATCGACAACAGCGATTGAGGTTTCATCACAAGAGCTTTCTATTGCAAGTATTAACATAATAAAAAATTAACGAAATTGTGCTTTCTTTATTTGTTTGGTATGATTTTTACTATTAAATTCAATATTTAACACTACAAAGATTATGAAGGAAAAGCAAACAAATAAGTTCTTGATGCGTGTCCATGGCAATTCAATGATTGGCGCTGATATTGAAGATGGAGATTATGTGCTTGTTGAAAAATCTTTTAATAATCTCCATAATTCAATTGTAATTGCCTCAATTAATGATAATTGGACCTTGAAACAAATTAATCTAAACCAGAATAATATAACGCTTATACCTGCAAATCCTGATTATAACGAAATTCACGTTCTTCCAACTGATAAATTCCGTATTATCGGTAAAGTTCAGAAAGTAATTCACCCTATATAATTTAATGCTGTTAGAATTTATTTATAATAAAATTATAGTGATTTATATTAATTCCATTTTAATGTTCAGTTCTTTTAATAAAATGATAAATATAAGGTGGGTCAATACTTACTAATTTTAAATTTTTCGGGATATTAATCTCAGGAATTATTAATCCTGTTGTATCATTCTTGATTTTATCCTGAGATATTGATGCTGTAAAAGAGGTAATATCTAAATCAGCTAATTCTTCTACGCCTCCTTCAAGATAAATTTTGACAAATCTGGGCATAATTTGATGTCCCTCTGGCAATTCACCAATTGATATTTTCACTGGAATTTGTTCAATTGTCAGACCTGACTTTAATTGGACATTTACTTGGAAAATAGTCTGTTTTGGATTAATTTTTATTATTTTAGGCAAAGTATCCTTTATTGCTATAACTTGAGAAATATCAGTATGCACATCTGAAATTTCCTTATGAACTGTAGAAATACTATGAATAGAATCGATAATTCCCGCAAAGCCTTTAATTTCGACGACATCAGGTCTTAATTCAATAGGTCCTACAATTGTAAATCCATATCGTAGGTCGAGTGAAATATCGGGGTTAATTGGAACGGTCTTTTTTGAAATTTGTGAAATTTGCAATTTTATACTTTCAGGATTAGTTTTTCTAATTTCCACTTTCTCCATTGCAGCAAGGCTTTGGCTCAATTTTGAATATGTTAATTCATAAGATTTTGTATTTTGTGGAAGATTTCGTAAATCTACCAGGCATATTTTTGAATTATTAAAATACATTAAATTAAATAATTCCCAACCTGTTCCACGTACTTCTACTTTGATATTGGGTTGTATAATATTTTCGATTGCGAGATCCTCATCCATAATTATATCCAATGGCACAGAGACAAATGTGGTATATTGGTTATTTAAACTCACATAAAACCATAAAGCTAATGCAATAAAAAAAGATAGAAATATGCCTCGCGAGTGAAGCTTATCCCATATTTTTTTTGTTATAGATTTAATATCAGAACCAGTAATACGTAACACGGGCAAATACACCTCGCTTTGTATGATAACCTAATCCAATCTCAAATACATCGTTTAAAACATAATTGGCACCAATCCCAAATGCTACTCCCGATGAATTATAGTATTTATAATAATATCGAACGTCGGAATTAAATTCTTTTGCCAGAATTGTATCTTGCTGGGAATAAAATCCGACAGAAGCAAAAATTATAAAAGGATCTAATATATCAACATAGAAGCCTAAATCAGCAGTAACAAGAATTTTGGTGTATTTATCTTCAACATATCCTGCGGGTAGTGGTTGGGATGGTGTGATTTTCACATCATAAGAATTCATTGAATAATTCGGGACACTTTTAGCAAATCCCGAAAGACCTAATTCTAAGCTTGCAAACCAATATCTTGCTCCAACACCAAGGGAGAGGCCGCCAGGACCAAAATATCCAATATCACCAAATATTGATTTTTCTTTTGCAAATAGCACCGGGGCAGGATAATATTCTTCTGAGGATTGATTTTCACTTTGAGCAAAAATTTGCGATGGCGTTAGAATACTTGCTAATAACAAAAAAACCGCGATAAATGTTAAATTTCTTTGTTTCATAATTATTCTTTATATTTCTTTATATTATTCAAAATTATATATTTTTAAAAAATATGTTTCATTTTCGAAAAAAATAAAAAAGCAAATTAAAAAAAATCAATTTATATACGTCAATTATTTTTTTTAAAAGTTATGATTGAAGTAATAAACCTGTGCAAATCGTTTAGTGGCAAAATTGTGCTACGAGATATTAACTTACAAATTCCACCAAAGCAAACGACTTGCATTATTGGTAAATCGGGTTCAGGAAAAAGCGTTTTAATTAAAAATATTGTCGGATTATTGAAACCCGATAAAGGAACAGTATTTGTCGATGATAAAGAGATACCCAAATTAAGCCAAAAGGAACTTTATGAAGTACGTAAACGGATGGGGTTTGTTTTTCAAAGCTCCGCATTGCTTGATTCATATAATGTTTATGGGAATATAGTTCTCGGTTTATATGAGCAGGGCATTCGAGATACAAATTATTTGGATACCCAAGCAAAGCGTGTACTAGAAGCTGTACAATTGCTTCCTCATAATGGGAATGTAAATAAAGAAGAATATGAACAAGAATGGAATCGCATACGTAATATGATGCCTTCGGAACTTTCGGGTGGTATGAAAAAACGTGTGGGGCTTGCTCGGGCATTGGTTGGCAATCCTGAATATATTTTTTATGATGAGCCCACGACTGGATTAGACCCTGTCACAAGCGAGCAAATTGATAATTTAATAATTGAAGTTGAAAAACAATTAAAAGTAACTTCAATTGTAATTACCCACGATTTATTTAGTGTATATCGAATTGCAGATAAAATTGCAATGCTTAATGATGGAGAGAAAATATTTGATGGCGACCTCACAGAATTCAAAACCTCTAATAATCCCATCATAAAAGAATTTCAAGATAGATATAATCAATAATCCCTCACATAAAAAGTGTATAATTTTTTATACACTGTAAAAATTTTTTTTAAAAAACTATTGCTTTTTTAAAATTTATTATTAATTTGCTTTTTTTAAAAAAAGCGAATGTAGAATTTTGTCTCTTTTATAAATTTTGTTGAACAATAAAAATTGGGAGGAATATGGCTCCAACAAGCATTACCCAAAAAAAATTACTTACATATTTGATTGTAATCGCTCTTGTTCTGATGGGAACAGTCGATCAAAGTTATGCTAAAAAGAAGCACTCCTCGACTTCAAAGAAGCGATCGACAACCTCAAAAGTAGCTTCCAAAAAAATATCTATTGATATTATGAGACAAAGCGATGAACTTTCGCAAATGGCAAATCTAACTCCTTTTATTGTCGATTCTACTGATATGGTCACAATTGATGAGAATCATCAAATTATAGGTGAAGAAGGTGAAGATTTGACTGAGCTTGAGCGGGAAGATAATTTCAAATATGATGCAGAAAGCTTCCAAATGCTATGGTTAGCGCTAGTCGAAGAAGATTATACCGCAGCGGGTATTAGTAAATCGGATATGCTTAATCGAATTATGTCATTATTCGGCACTCCTTATCGATTTGGTGGAGTTTCAACAAAAGGACTTGATTGCTCAGCATTCACACGAATGATTTATGAAGATGTTGCCAATATTGTATTACCACGCACTGCACGTGAGCAATTTAATTATGGAGTTAAAATAAAAAATCCATCTGATTTGCAATTCGGAGATTTAATATTTTTCCATACTTATAGTCGAAGCTTTCCCTCACACGTTGGTATTTACCTTGGGGATGGCTTATTTGCCCACGCAGGCATTAGATATGGCGTTGCAGTTGCCTCGCTTAATTCAGAATATTATGCAAAACGCTTTATTGGTGGTAAAAGATTAACAGAAAAAGAAATACAACATCTCAAAACTACCGATATTGACAATTTAGATCTCAAAGCTCAAATGTAGCTCACTTATAGGGAATCGGGTCAATGGCGCCCGCTTCCCGAAATCCACGTAATCTCAACAAACAAGACTCGCACTCCCCACAAGCAATTTCATTATCCTCATAGCAACTCCAAGTTAATTCAAAAGGTACTCCCAATTCTATACCATGCAACACTATATCTTTCTTTGAAAAATTAATCAAGGGGGAATAGATTTTCAATTTACGCTCTCCACTCAAACCAAATTTTGTTCCAAGATTTGCAGCTAATTCAAAAGCACTTAGAAATTCAGCAGTTGTATCGGGATATCCACTCGAATCTATTGTGTTTGCACCTATATATATTGCATTTGCATTGATTATTTCTGCCCAACTTGTAGCAATTGCTAAAATATTTCCATTGCGGAAGGGGACATAAGTGCTTGGAATTTTATTAATTGAATTTATGCTATTTTTCAAATTATCATTTTGAAAATTTTCATTTTTATTTTGGCTTATTGTATTTTTGGGAACTGGTATAGATTTATCAATTAAACTTGTTCCACCGATTTGGTTCAAATATTCAATATCTACAACTAATTTTTCTTGAATTGAATAATAATTACATAAATCAGAAAATGCTTGCAATTCGCGTTTTTGGGTTCTTTGTCCATAATTTAAATGTAGTGCTGCAATGTCAAATCCATTGTTAATTGCCTCAGCTAAAGCTACAGCGGAATCCATTCCACCACTTAATAGTATAATTGCCTTGTCCATAATTAATAAATTTATATATTAATTGACGAAAATAAGATTTATTAAGCATAATGAATATATTGAATATGAATATTGAATATGAATAAATTCAAGTATATTGTTTTTAATTTTGTATAAATTTTTGCTAAATAAAATGAAAAAATTTTGCAAATACCTTGAATCATTCTTTATAATTCTATTTTTTTATTCAGCACTTTATGCACAATATCCTGATATAGAGTGTAAGCATTTTATTGATGGATACCCAGCGGGAGCACCCGCAACAAACGATTTAATTAAAAGAGAAATATACGCATTAAGCAATAATGGTACAACAAAATTTGCAGATTGGGTTTGCTACCGTTTAGATAAAAGCGAGATAAATGGTCCTTCGATAACAGAGAGAAATTGGAAAGCAGATCCATTATTAAAGCCTTCAAGAACATTAGAACCACCCGATTATAAAGATGCTTACAAAATATATAAATACGATCGAGGGCATCAAGCACCACTCGCCAATTTTAAAGGCACTATATATGCTGATGAAACGAATTATTTATCTAATATCACTCCACAGAAAGCTACTTTGAATCGAGGATTATGGAAAAAATTAGAAGATAAGGAACGCGCACTTGTAATGCGGTACGATTCTATTTATGTTATGACGGGACCGCTTTATGAAACATATATGCCCGAGCTTCCCGCAGCAGATGAACCTCATAAAGTACCAAGCGGTTATTGGAAAATTATTGCAATTCCTCTTAAAACAGGATTAGAGGTTTTTGGTTTTATTTTTGACCAATACACACCATCGACGGATTTATTGAAAAATCATCTTGTCAGTATTAATGAAATTCAAAACCGCGCACATCTTGATTTCTTTTGGAAATTGGATGATACCAAAGAAAAGATACTTGAAGAAAAACCAAATTCTAAATATAATATTTATTTTAGCCCTTAAGTTCCTCTAATTAATTGCAAAAACGAAGAAGGATTTTGGTTTGCTTGAGCAAGAGATATTAGAGACGATTGTTGCAAGAATTGCGATTTAACTAATTCCAATTGCTCTTTTGCGACGTCGGCATCTTCAATTCGTGAAATTGCTGCATTATAATTTGTAATTTGTCCCTTCAAAATATCTTCTTGAGAATCCAATCGATTTACAATCCCACCAACAAATGCTGCAACCTTATTTACATTATTAATTGCATTAGCGAGACTTGTAAGTGTAATTGTGATTTGAGATGTACTAAATAATCCAAGATCAGTTGATGTAATTGAATTAAATGATGTCATATCAAGTCCGCTTATCCCAGCAAATGAAGTCGTGCTTGAAGCATTCAAATTGAAGTTATTGCTCTCCACATTAAATTCTGGATTAGTAAAAGTCATATCAACTGCTAATGTCATTAAGGAATTAGAAGCATTTGAGCCAATTACAAAATCTACTGAAAATGTTCCGTCCAAAAGCTGACGACCACCGAAGACGGTAGTATCCACGACTGTTTGAATTTGCTGAGCAAGTCGATATGCAGATTTAGCAAGAGCTATACGTTCATCTGTTCCCATTGCTCCAGAAGCTGCTTGAGAAGTTGCATCCTTTATTTTAATCAATAAGTTATTGATATTTTCAAGCGAATCCATAATAATACTTGATACATTTTGTGCATCCCCAACTGCAAGCAATGCTGCTTGCATTGAACCATTTCGAGCTGTCAAAGCTCGCGAAGTAATATAGCCGGCAACATCATCGCTTGCGTTATTTATTCTTCTACCCGTCGATAATCTCAATTGCCTTAATGCAATATCCCGGTTAGTTACATCCAAAGCATTATAGGCATTCTCTGCGGCCGTATTTGTTCTTATTCTGGAGTTCCCTCCTACTGCGTATGGCATTTCTTTCTCCTTTATTTATTTTATAATTATATTCATTTTTGTTTGGATTTATCATTTCACAATGTGTATGCCAATTGCTTTATTAATTGATTTTTTAGTGATAGATAAATCCAATTTTATTAGCAAAATTATTATCACAAAAAATGAGCAAAAATTAGAATTGATTAATATGGAGTATTCGTAATTATTTGATATTATGATGATTAAAAATTATTTTAGGTTTTGTACGCATCATTATTTCGATGTTATTTTTGTTTAAAGATTTACAATTTCTTTAAATGTGGCGATTATTATACTTATAATTATTTGAGAAAAAAATTAATTAATTATAAAAAATTTAAGAAATATAGTAAATATTTTGAGGAAATTTGCTCACATTATTCTTTTTTGTAGATTTATGAACAGAAGATATAAAAAATTTAACAATTTATCATTTCTAATAATTTGTGAGCGAGTTTCATCGCTTCAGGTTTTGAAATAAAATTTTTAAGAAATATCTCATCTTCCCTTGATAATTCAATATCTGATTGACTTTTCCCATTGATTTTATTTATTCCTGACATCATTCGTGATATAGAATTAAGTAATTTTAAAACTTCATCAATTTCCAAACTCTCGATTATTTCATTACTATTTTCAATTTTGTTAATCAATTGATTGAAAAAATTGATCATAATATCATCGGGATTTGTAGATTTATTTATTTTATTAATATGAAATAAAGCACAGGGGTGATGTTCCCAATTGAATTTATTTGCCCATAATTGAATTTTTTTAATTGGAATTGCGGTAAGTTCAGATAAATATTCTAAATTCTTATTTTCTAATAAAGAATAAATAATATAAGTGAGCCGTGCTATTTGCGGTTCTTTGTCCATTTTGCAAAAATACCGCCGACTTTACTATTTAGGAAATAATTAATTTATTAGCTACATAAGGACCTGTTAAATTGCTCAGTTTTATAATTTTGTAATTTAATATGAATTATAATTTCAAGTAAGAAAAATAAATGATCCCAATGAGCAAAAATATTGGATTTGTCGAAACACCTCGTGATATTTGTAAATTGATGATTGAACTATCCAATTTGCCAAAGGATGCTTCAGTTTTGGATGTAGGCAGTGGGAAAGGTGCTTTTTTGGAAGAATTGCAAAATCTGGGATTTCGGAATTGCACAGGTATTGAAATCGATAAAGAATTTTATGAAAATTTGTTATATAAATTTAAAAATTATAAAATTATAAATGGCAATTTCCTAACCTATAATTTTTGTGATAAATTTGATTTGATAATAGGCAATCCACCCTATATGCATTTGAATCAAATTCCTGAAGATCTTGCTAAAAATGTACAGGATTTAATCAAAACAAACCAAGGCGATATTTATTATGCTTTTATTCAAAGGTCAATTGAATGGCTGAAAGAAGGTGGGGAGATGATTTTGATTGTGCCCTATCATTTCTTTTATAATACTTATGCAAAATTTTTACGTAATGAAATTTTGAAAAATGGCAAATTTGAAATTATAATTGATTTAGATGAAGTAAATTTGTTCAATAATGAGCATCCTGAAACGATTATTTTCAAGTTTCGTAAAGGAAATTTTAATTTAAATAATGAATCAATAGAATTATTGAAAATTAAACAAAAAAATACATTACCCGAGAATATATATATTCAAGCTTTTGAATCCTTACGCACTCATAATTCAAACAATCTTTTCGATTATGGAATTATGAAACACTATACAAATAATAATCCCTGGTCTACTTATATTTTTAATATTCCCGATTTCCCGTTCAGAAAATTAAATGAAATTGCACGTGTAGGTGTTGGATTTGTCTCAGGATATGATCTTGCTTTTAAATTAAGTGAGAAAGAAATTGAGAATTTCAATAAAAATGAAAGAATGTTGGTTCGCAAATTTGTTAAGGGTAAAAATTGCAAAAGATACATAGTCAAAGGTTATAAAAATTATATTTTAATTAATGATACTTTTAAAGACGAAAAAATTTTGCAAGAAAATTATCCAAATATATATAAAAGGATAGAGCAATATAAAGTGGAAATGTCGTCACGCTTTTTGGCAAAGAAAAAGCAATGGTTTCAATGGCAGGCACTGAGAAATTATAAATATTTAATGGAGAATAATGATAAATTAAAAATTTATGTGCCAACCTTAGATAGGCATTCATTCAATCGATTTAGTATCGGCGAGGAAGGATTGCTTCCATCAGGCGATGTGCTATTTATTCAACCTTACGATGATGAAGATATTTATTTTTTATTGGGTTATTTGAATAGCGACTTTTTCCGTCAGTATTATTTGTCAATTGGCGCACGACGAGGTGGGCGTATTACCTTTACTCAAAAATTGCTTGATGACGCTCAAATACCGCAATTTCCTGATAAGATGAAAAAAGAAATTTCGCAAATTGTAAAAAATATAATTGATAATTTAGAAAGTAATAAAGAAATTAAGATTTTGGAACAAGATTTGAATGAGAAAATTAATAATGGAATAATCAAAATCAATACAATTTAATTATATTCTTCTTTAAATTTGTTTTTAAAAAAGGTGAAAATATGTTAAAAATCCAATATCTCAGCCATTCGGCATTTATTTTGGATGATGGGAAATATCGCGTTATTATTGACCCATTTTTATCAGGCAATCCAAATGCGCCTATAAAATGGGAAGATGTAGATGTTCAATATATCATTTTAACACACGCTCATTCGGACCATTTTGGTGATACACTTTCGATTGCAAAGGAAAATGATGCAACTGTGATAGCGGTAAATGAGCTTTCAACTTACACCGCTAGAAGGGGAGTTAAGGCACATTTTATGCATATTGGTGGAAGCTGGAATTTTCCTTTTGGCAAAGTAAAATTTACGCAAGCATTTCATGGCTCATCACTTGAGAATAACGAGTATATGGGCGAACCCGCAGGTGTGATTATTTCTATGGGGGGTATAAATGTTTATCATACAGGTGATACAGGGCTTTTTGGAGATATGAAATTGATTGGTGAATTGAACAAAATTGATGTAATGCTTTGCCCAATTGGTGATAATTTCACAATGGGTATTGATGACGCTATCAGAGCCTGCGAATTTGTACGTCCTCGCCTTGCTGTTCCAATGCATTATAATACTTTTCCTTTGATACAAGCCGATCCTGATGAATTTGTACAAAAATTAAAACAAGTTAATATCGAAGGACGTAAAATGGAATTCGGTGAAACGATTAATTTTGAATAGACAAATAATTAATCGCCAATTTTATAAAAAGAAAAGGCAACATTATGTTGCCTTTTTATTTACCAATTTATAATTGCTATATTAGCTAATTTGTTGCAGCTTCCAATCGTTTTAGAATAGAGAAAATAAAGGTTGCTGAAAGTATACAGCATATAACCAGTATCATCCAAAATGCCCACAGAGGCAATTTATTCCAGAATAATCCAAGAATGCCGACAGCATAATTGCCAATTGCAGTTGCAGCAAGCCATCCACCTTGCATAAGTCCTTTATATTTTGGTGGTGCAACACGGGAAACAAATGATATTCCCATTGGACTTAGAAATAGCTCTGCAATTGTCAATAAGAAATAAGTAGAAATCAACCAATATGGGCTTATCAATACTTCTTCAGGCGCTCTTACTTCTCCAATTACACCAGGGTCGTATCCACGCAATTGAAGTGAGGCAATTATCATAATTGTATATGCAACAGCAGTAATAATCATTCCGATACCAATTTTCTTTGGTGCTGATGGCTCCTTGCCTTTTTTATTCAAATATCCGAAATATCCAACTATCAATGGTGTAAGTGCTACTATAAAGAAAGGATTGAAATGTTGGAATTTTTGTGGTGTAAATGGATTGACATCGGCATAGCTATTAAATCGAAGCACAGTCAATACAGCAAATACCATAAAACCAATTGCTGAAATAATGCGAGTACGTGTGGATGATTTTTTTCTTACCATAAATATCAATCCAAGAATTGATAAGAAAATAAAGATCAATCCAAATAAATCAAAAAATAGATTTGTGAAACGATCAACAGATCCCACAACGTAATCGCGTGCAAATATTGTCATCGCTGCACCATTCTGATGGAATGCCATCCAGAAGAAGATAACTACAAAAAAGATAAGCCCGAGAGCAACTAATCTTTGCTTTGTCTGCTCAGGGGTTAATTCCACTACTTGATTTTGCAAATCTTTATCTTTTGCTTTCTGACGTTCTGTTTTGTCAGCTACTTTATAGTATTTTCTGAATCCCCAGAAAATTATCATTGAAAAAATGAGGCTAAGGCAAGCAACACCAAAAGCATAATGATATGATTCACCAAGCGCATTAATATAATTTGTTGCAAAAGCTGTAAGATCAGTGACCTGCCCGACTTGTGCTTGAGCTAAACGTGTTAGTTGTTCTGTGACTGAAGTATCTCCATTAAGAAATTTATTAGCAAGAGCAGGGATTTCTGCATTATAAGTTAAATGATGGCCTTTCAATATCCAATTGCTAACAGCTTCAGCTGCTGTTGGGGCAAACATTGCACCGATATTTATACCCATATAAAAAATATTGAACGCAACATCACGATTCTTGCTATATACTGGATCGTCATATAAATTACCCACTAATGCCTGCAAATTCCCTTTAAATAAACCAGTACCAAGCGAGATAACACCTAAACCGGCAAATACAAGACCAATGTTAGTATCCATCTTCGTAGGGATTGCTAGCAAAATATAGCCTAAAAACATTACGACTAATCCTATGCTTATAGTTTTACCATATCCGAGCCATCTATCTGCTAGGATTCCACCAATCAGTGGCATAAAATATACAGCTGCAAGGAATATTCCAAATACTTGTGTTGCTTGTGCTGCAGTATAACCATACTTTGCTTGAAGAAATAACGTAAATATTGCAAGCATTGTATAATACCCAAACCGTTCACCCATATTTGCAAAAAACGCAACAAAAAGACCTGTGGGATGATTTTTAAACATATATAACCTTATTATTTAATTTTTCACAAACGATATCTCATTTATAGATATATCAATCTTTTTATTTCATAAATTAGTAATAAAATATTTCAATAATAATATTTTTATTTGTGACTAATAAATTGTTTATAATCATTTAATTAAAAGCCCTCCATTTCTTAAAGAATACCCATGAGAAATGAATTTTATAAAATTTGCAAATTATTAAAAATTTTGTAATTAATTGGAAAAATTCAATCTTTCCATATAAAATCGAATAATAAATACGATGCAATAATCAACAATCCTGTATATGCAATAAGCAATTGCATATCTGATTGTATTGCTGAGAATTTTGTTCCCACCATTGTCAATCCTGTTGAATCAATTCCGATTTTAATTATAGGCAAAAGTATTGGAAAAGATAAAATTGGAAACAATGCATTTTTTGATGATGCTTTTGAAATAATCGCTGATATTACTGTAGTTGCGGATGCAATTGCAATCGAGCAAATTACAATTATGATTATAAATAATCCAATTGAGATAATATTTGCTGTATTTACAAATAAAAAGAAAAGAACGATTGAAAAAAAATTTATGAATAAGCTCAGTAATATATTATATATTAATTTCCCAAAAAATATTGAACTTGTTCCCACTGTAATCCCTAAAAGCAAAGAGGTGCCTCGCTCTTCCTCGCTTATAAATGATTTTGATAACCCAATCATAGTACTAAAGAAAATTACAATCCAAAGTAAACTTGATGTGGCTTCCTGGCTTAATGCCTCTGAAGCAAAGCTAATTGCAATAATAGTAATTGTTGTTAAAATAAAAAGTAAAATTGTAGTAATAGAATAGCGAGTTCTAAATTCGCTCAGAATTTCTTTATATAAAACAGCGGATATCTCTTGCACTGCGTTTTTCATTTATAACGCAAAATTAGAAGATAATAAAATATTATCCTGGGAATATTATTCTATTCTTTCCAATTAATATTTATATTCCTTGCCGCATAAACATCATTCACACGTCGAATTGGTGTTGTATGAGGTGCATCCTTTACAATTTCAAGATTAGTTTTGATTTCTTCGCAAATTGATTTCAGGGCTTGAGCATAAGCATCAAGACTTTCTTTAGTCTCGGTTTCTGTTGGCTCAACAAGCATAGCTTCGTGAACAATTAATGGAAAATATACAGTTGGAGCGTGAAATCCATAATCAAGCAATCGCTTTGCAATATCCATAGTAGAAGCCCCCATTTCCTTTTGCCTACTTCCGCTCATTACAAATTCGTGCATACTTGCGCTTGGATATGGAAAGTCAAAATCTTCCCTTATCAAAGCTTTCAGATAATTAGCATTGATAATTGCGCCCTTGCTTGTCTCGAAAATTCCATCAGCACCAAGCATTAGAATATAAGCAAAAGCACGAACAAATATAGAAAAATTCCCAAAAAATGAATGCATTTTGCCTATGCTTTTTGGTATATTATAATTTAATGCATATTTATCCCCATCAAAAGTAATCTGAGGAACAGGCAAATATTGCAATAATTTTTCATTAACCAAAACGGGACCAGAGCCGGGACCACCGCCACCGTGAGGAGTTGAAAATGTTTTATGAAGATTCAAATGCAAGCAATCCACACCGATCTTACCAGGTTGCACTATTCCAATAAGTGCATTCATATTGGCGCCATCCATATAAAGCAAAGCATCAACTTTATGCAATTCTTCTTGGATAATATTTATATTGCTTTCAAATAAGCCAAGTGTATTCGGGTTTGTCAGCATCATTCCTGCAACATTTTCATTCAATTTAGATTTAAAATCTTCGATATCAACTTTGCCGTCAGCATTAGATTTGACATTTACAATTTGGAAACCGCCAATAGATGCTGATGCAGGATTTGTACCGTGAGCAGAATCGGGAATAAGTATTAGCTTCTTATTAAAATTTCCCTTGTCTTGATGATATGTGCGAATTAAATTAATTCCTGTTAGCTCGCCTGCTGCTCCCGCGGGAGGTTGTAAAGTGAATCCCTTCATCCCTGTTATTGCTTTCAATTGCTCGCCAAGTTCATACATAAGTTGTAAAGCGCCTTGCACATATTTATCATCCAACAACGGATGTATATTTGCAAATCCATCTAATGATGCAACCTTTTCATTCACTTTTGGATTATATTTCATTGTACAGGAACCAAGAGGATAAACGCCCTCATCAATTCCATAATTAAAATGCGCAAGATGATTAAAATGTCGAGCAACTTCGACTTCGCTTACTTCGGGAAGATTTGCGGGTGTATCGCGTAGCATTGATTTGTCGATCGAGAAAGAAAAATCTACATCAGGCACATCTAATTTGGGCAATGTATAGCCCTTTCTATCTTTTTTGCTAATTTCAAAGATTAATTTTTCCATAAAATTCTAAAAAATTCAAAATTACTAATTTTTTAAATTTTGTAGTTTAGAATTTTGGTAGTAATATGATTTTAAATTGATTTTCTTTTGCAATAAAAAAAGGCTATAATATTGAACATTATAGCCTTTAAATATTTCTTACTTAAATTATTATATTATTTAAAATTAGTAAAATATTGAAAAAGTTGCCTTATAATTTTAATTTTTTCAAATCATCTTTCATTCTTTGAATATCTCTTAGCCAATCTTCAATATCGTTTTCGTGTTCCAGCTCTTCATTGAGGATTTGAACTGCACTTTGATAAGTTGAATGATCTTTCCCGACAGTAAAATCGGCAATTTCTTTATATCTCTGAATAGCACAACGTTCACCTCGCAGATTTTGATTTAATATTGTTTCTATATAGGGATCTGATGGTTCTTCATAAGTGCAACGTGCAAGTTTTGACCAATCATTTGGATTGAGTACAGGCGTGCCACCAAGTTGAATAATTCTATTTACAACCAGAACAGCATGATTAAGCTCCTGAGTTGCATGTAATAAAAGTTCAGTTTCGATTTCAGTTCGCATAGGACCTTCCATTACTCTCGCACCAATCCAATATTGATAATAAGCAAGCCATTCTTCTGCGAGTGCAGCATTTAACATTTTCAATAATTCTTCAACATTAATTGAAGTAATTTTAGGGGCTGATTCTCCCATAGTTACACCTTTATTTTAATTTTGGAGTTCAAAATTACAAAATTAATATTATATAATAAATTTATATTTTTTATATAATTTTAAATATTATTTATTAATATAACTCTTTATTATTTATAATAATTAATGAGTTTCAGAGCATTTTTTGCAGCGTTTTGCTCTGCTTCTTTTTTAGAATATCCAAGGGCAGTACCCCATAAACGCCCATCGATATAGACCCCCGCAAAAAAAGTTCTATCATTTGGTGGCCCTTCTTCAGCCAAAATTGAGTATGTAGGAGTAGATTTTGAAATAGATTGGACTTCTTCCATAAATTTGCTCTTGAAATTGATAATCTCATAAGCATGAACTTGAGATAACAAAGGCAAAACAACCCTGAGTACAAAGTTCCGCGTTGCTTGATAGCCAGAATCAATATAAATTGCACCAACTACAGCTTCAAGAGTGTTCGATAAAACGGATGTATTCTGATTTTCAATTTGATTTTTAACAGTGAAGCTTACTCTAACAAATTCATCAAGGTGCAATTTATAAGCAACATCGCCCATTACTTGCCGATTAATTAATTTTGCCCGCAAATCTGTTAAAGTACCTTCATTGCTATGTGGATATGTCTGAAAGATGTATTCTGTTATTATAAAATTGAAAATCGAATCACCAAGAAATTCAAGTCGTTCATTTGTATAAAGCTCATTTATTTTTAAATCTTCAAATTCCTTTTGCAAAACATTAAGATATGATCTATGAATTAGGGAAATCTCGAATATTTTTGGGTCATTGATTTTTGTTTGGATAATTCTCTCAAGCTTATTTTGCATATCAGGAAATAGAAACAATAATCTTGGTAGAGTTTCTAAATAAAAAGCAGACCTAGGAACATCATAAATTGCTTTCCTAGGGGTCTGCTTATTAAAATTATCTTCGTTAGATTGCATCGGACTTGGAATGTCTAGTTATTTATCCAATCCCTTGTCTTTATTTATTGCTCATACTTCTTAAAAATAAGTGTTGCATTATGTCCACCGAACCCGAAAGTATTACTCAGTGCCACTTTAATGTCTTTTTTTACAGCAACATTTGGAGTATAGTTCAAATCGCATTCGGGGTCTGGTACCTCGTAGTTGATTGTTGGTGGAATAATACCATACTTAATTGCAAGAATTGAAGCAATTGCCTCGACTGCTCCTGCAGCGCCAAGCAAATGCCCTGTCATAGATTTTGTGGAACTAATAGCAATTTGATATGCACGAGGTCCAAACAGATTTTTAATTGCTGTAGTCTCGTTTTTATCATTGTAAGGAGTCGATGTTCCATGAGCATTGATATAATCAATATCATTGATAGTCAGCCGAGCATCCTCGATTGCGCGCTTCATTGATTTTTGAGCTCCTTTGCCTTCAGGTGCAGGTTGAGTGATATGAAAAGCATCATCTGTCATCCCAAAGCCTGAGAATTCTGCGTAAATTTTGGCGCCACGGTTCAATGCATGTTCTTCGGTTTCTAACACAAGAATACCTGCACCTTCTCCCATAACAAAACCATCTCGCTCACTATCAAATGGACGAGAAGCTTTCTCAGGCGCATCATTACGCGTTGAAAGTGCTTTCATTGAATTAAATCCACCAATTCCCATTCGGCATATTGCAGCTTCGGAGCCTCCCGTAAGCATAACATCAGCATCCCCTCTTTGCAAAATCATTAAAGCATCAGCAAGTGAATGCCCTGATGTAGCGCACGCTGATGTAGTTGAGTAATTCGGTCCCTCAAGTCCCCATCGTATCGCAATATGTCCCGGTGAAATATTCGATATCATCATTGGAATGAAGTATGGTGATATACGGTCAGGCTTACCACGTTCAAATAAAGATTGTTGCTGTTGCTCATAAACAAACATACCGCCTATTCCAGAACCTACAATAACGCCTATCCGATCTTTATCTTCTTTCTCAAGATTTAATCCAGAATCCTCAATTGCCATTGCAGCTGAGGCAATAGCATATTGAGTAAAGAGATCCATCTTTTGCACTTCTTTGCGATTGAAATATTGCAATGGGTCGAATCCTTTTATTTCGCAAGCAAATTTCGTCTCAAAATATGTAGTATCGAAATGCGTAATAGGTTTCGCTCCACTTTTCCCCTGAATCAAGGAGTTCCACGTTTCTTCGACGTTGTTTCCGATAGGAGTTATTGCTCCTAAACCCGTAACAACAATTTTTGGGTAATTATACTTTGACATAAACTTTTTAGTTTTTTCCAAGCCTTCCGTTGAGATAGTTAATCACATCGCCAACTGTTTGGATCTTTTCTGCATCGGTTTCTTCGATTGAGATGTCAAATGCTTTCTCAATTTCCATAATCAATTCAACAGTGTCGAGTGAATCTGCGCCTAAATCTTTTGTGAAAGAAGCTGCGTCAGTTATTTGCGATTCTTCAACGCCTAACTTCTTTACAATGATTTCACTTACTTTTTTTCTTATTTCATCCATAAATTTACCTTTAATTTAAAAATTACATAAATAAACCACCATTTACATTTAAAACCTGACCTGTGATATAACTCGCCTCGTCTGATGCAAGGAACGCAACTGCGTTTGCTATATCCTCAGGTTCAGCAATCCTTTTTAAAGGGATATTTTCAATAAAAGCTTTCTTTTGCTCGGTATTTAATGCATCTGTCATCTGTGTCCGCACATAACCTGGTGCCACTACATTGACCAATATGTTCCTTGAGGATAGTTCCCGAGCGATTGATTTTGTAAAGCCAATCAGACCTGCTTTTGAGGCTGCATAGTTCGATTGTCCTGCATTTCCCATTAATCCTACAACCGATGCAATGCTAATAATCCTCCCATATCGTTGTGAGATCATTATTTTGCTTGCTACTTTTGAGCATATAAATGCACCCTTTAAATTTGTATCTAAAACTGCATCCCATTCTGCTTCGCTCATTCGTAGAAGCAAATTATCCCGTGTTATTCCCGCATTATTCACAAGAATATCTACCCTTTGGGCTTCATTAGTGATTTTCTCAAAGCATTGCTCGATTGATTGCATATTTGTTACATCTGCCTGTAAGCATTTTACCGATTTTGAAATTTCTATATTCTCGATAAATACTTCATTTTCCTCAGGAATTTTATAATCGAGTGCATAAACGAAAGCACCTTCTTCTGCAAGCTTTATTACGATAGATTTTCCTATGCCTCGGCACCCGCCTGTAACTACTGCAACCTTATTTTCAAATCTTTTTGCCATTTACAATTTCTCAAAATTTTAAAATTAAGAAAAAACAACGAGTTAACAAAAATAATTTTTGCAATTTTCGTAAGAATCAATTCCTGCAATATTAACATTGTTTAATGTTCGTTTGACTAATCCTTGCAAAACATTGCCTGCACCAACTTCAATATAGTTATCTATATTATCATTCTGCATATTTTGTAATGTCTGCATCCATAATACAGGTGAAGTAAGTTGTTTAATCAGGCACTTCTTTAGTTCATTTCCATCTCTTGTAGGTTTTGCTGAAATATTGACATAAACAGGATATTTTGCATCATTGAAATGGGTATTTTCGATAAAATCAGCTAGTTCTTTAGCTGATGTCTGCATTAATGGAGAATGAAATGCTCCACTAACAACCAATTCTTTAACAATTTTTGCCCCTGCTTCTTTAAATTTATTAACATTTGCTCTTATTAGATCTCGCGAACCTGAAACTACAATTTGACCAGGTGAATTATAATTTGCGGGAACTACAACGCCATTATTTTCAGCATTAATTTTGTCACAGACTTGTTGAACTTTGTCTTCATCCAAACCAATAACTGCGAACATAGTGCCTGGCTCTATTTCACCTGAATGAAACATTAACTCACCACGTTTTGCAACTAATTTCAATCCATCTTCAAAGCTAAATACATCGCTAGCATATAATGCGGCATATTCCCCAACAGAATGCCCCGCAGTAGCTGATATTTCGAATTTGTTCTTTATTAAATCATAAATGATTGCACTATGCAAGAATAATGCGGGTTGTGTATATCGAGTTTCTGTTAATTTTTCTATAGGACCATTAAAGCAAATATCGCTTATTGAATAACCAAGAATATTATCAGCAAGTTCATACTTTTGCTTTGCAAATTCATCATTCAGATAATAATCTTTCCCCATTCCAACGTATTGCGAGCCCTGACCGGGAAAAAGCAATGCTGTTTTCATATTTCACCTCAATCGTTCATATTCCAACGTAATAAAACAGAGCCAAAAGTATATCCAGCGCCGAAGCTCGAAAGTATAAGATTATCTCCTTTATGAACTTTGCCTGCTTCCCACCATTCTGATATACAGCTCGGAATAGTTGCTGCAGTAGTATTACCATATCGGTCAATATTTATCATTACTTTTTCTCTTGGAAGTCCCATTCGATCTGCTGTCGCAGTTAAAATCCTCATATTTGCTTGGTGCGGGACAAAATATGCAATGTCATTGGCAGTTAAGTGATTTCGTTCCATTATCTTTAGCGAAACATCTGCCATTCCTGTCACCGCTGCTTTAAATACAGTTTGCCCGTCTTGATATAAATAATGCTCCCCATTTTGTACCGTTTCAATTGATGCAGGACGATAGCTACCTCCTGCCAAAAGCCTTAGATATTTCGTACCTGAACCGTCAATTGCTAAAATTTGGTCAAGAATTCCATAATTTGGATCATTGGACATTTCAATTAGGCAAGTTGTCCCTGCATCTCCAAAAAGTATAGCGGTTGTTCGGTCTTGATAATTTGCGATTGAACTCATTTTATCTGCACCGCATAAAAGCACTTTTTTGGCAACACCGCTTTCAACCAATGACGCAGCTGACCTCAATGCAAAGATATATCCAGAGCAAGCTGCTGATAAATCGTATCCCCAAGCGTGCTTCAATCCTAATTTATCGATAACTACTGCTGTTGTGCTTGGAAAGAGGAAGTCAGGTGAAATAGTTGCTACTACTACTGCGTCAATTTCCTGTGGATCTATATTAAACTGGTCAAACATTTTAATTGCAGCAGGCACAATCAAGTCTGATGTTGCACCTTCTTTGAGTATATGTCGTTCTTTTATACCTGTGCGAGATACTATCCACTCGTCTGTAGTGTCCAGATAGCTTTCGAAATATTCATTTGTATAAATATCGGGTGGAAAATAACGAGAAATTGCTGTTATTGTTGCTGGCATTTCTTATCCTTTTTTATGAATTTATAGTGTTTAAAATTATAGATTCCTCAATTTTATTAGCTAATTTGTTATCTACCAACTCTTTAGCCTTTGTTATCATATTTTTTATTGCCATTGGTGTGGATTTCCCGTGGCCTACAATTGATATACCTTTTACTCCTAGCACAGGAACACCACCATATTCCTCATAATCAAGTTCTTTTAAGATGTTCTTAAATGTTGGTAAAGCCATAGAGAGCTTTAATTTGTTTGTAATTTTGCTTTCTCCATAAGCTTTTAATTTAGATTTGAAAAATGAGACAAATCCTTCAGCAAATTTCAATATCACATTTCCGACATATCCGTCGCATACCACAACATCAGCTTTCCCCATCATAATTTCGTTGCCTTCAATATTTCCAATAAAATTTACTTTGCTTTTCTCCAGCATCTTATATGCTTCTCGTAGTTCATCTGTTCCCTTTATGGGTTCCTCACCAATATTGAGTAATGCAACTTTTGGCTCTTCAATATTCAAAGCAAATTTAGCATAAATATTTCCCATAATTGCAAATTCATATAGAAATCTTGCCTTATGATCTACTGTTGCACCTACATCTAATAATACAACGGGTCTTGAACCTACTGATGGTATAAGAGTCGCAATTGTTGGTCTTGATACACCCTCTATTCTTCCAAGTAATACTGAAGAACAAGTAAGCATTGCTCCTGTATTGCCTGCCGAAAGAAAAGCATCAATTTTTCCCTCTTTTAAATCTTGTAACCCAAGAAAAAGAGATGACTCCCGTTTTGTTTTGAGAACCTCTGTAGGGTCGTCATCCATTTCTACTTTTTGTGGTGAATGAACACATTGAATATGAGAAATTTCGAGATGATTCTTTCGGGCAACATTATTGATTTCATCAATATCGCCATAAAGTATTAGCTCAATATCGTGGTATTTATCTTTTGAAAAAGATTCATTTGCAAGCAATATCCCCTCAATTTCATTATGGGGGGAAAAATCGCTACCCATTGCGTCAATTCCTATTCTCATTATTTTCAATTTTAATAAGAATGGTTGTTATAATTTTTCAATTATTATTCTACCATTGTAATATCCACACTCGGGGCATGCTGTATGAGCAAGCCTTCTTGCACCACAATGAGGACATATTGTCGTTTGAGAATAAGTTGCTTTGTAATGCGACCTTCTTGTATCTCTTCTTGATTTTGAAAATCTTCTATTCGGATTTGGCATAAGTTCCTCTAATTTTTCAAATTTAAATTTTTTAATTTCTTCCATTTTTCATCAACCTCTTCACTTCTTTGAAGTTGATTTGTTAATTCAGGATATAAATCAGTGAATGATTTCCCACGCAAATCAGGATGAATTCGTTTCATTGGCAAATTCAAAATCAAGATTTGTCGTATATCTTCTGTTAAATCAATCATTTGGTCATCTTCGTTTATTATTATATCCTCACTCTCCGTCTCGAAATTCTGCGTTGCTTTCCTTAAGAAATATAATTCTGAATTTGCAATATAACTCAACTCAACCTCGCCGGTAATTAAATCATCATATTCCCGCAACGATAAATCGCATACCAAATGAGTATAGCAGCTAACTGTCCCAATTATTGTATATCGTCTACCAAGTTTTGTCATTACTGCTGATAATTCTATATCACCAAAGAACTCTACAGGTAAATCAACAATATCTTCTGCATTTTCGTGCAGGTCAATTGGATATTTGCCATCCTTTATTCCGTGTATTCTAACTTGCAACATTTTATATCAATTTGCAATTTATAAAGATTTCAAAATTAACTAATTATTAATTATTAGCAAAATTTTATAAAAAACCCGCTTCTTTTGAAGCGGGAAAATTAAGGAGGTAAAAATGAAAAAAGTTAATTTTTACTTTTTTTATTGCTATTGTGTTATAGCCATTGTTTTTGGGATAACGGACACTTTCTTTCTTTCTTTATCCAATCTTGAAAATTCTACTGTGCCATCAATTAATGAAAATATTGTATAATCTTTGCCCATTCCAACATTTTTGCCTGGGTGATATTTTGTTCCCACTTGCCTTATTATTATATTCCCTGCGCGTACTTCCTCACCACCGAATTTCTTTACGCCACGATATTGCGGGTTCGAATCCCTTCCATTTTTTGATGACCCACCACCTTTTTTATGTGCCATTTCAATTTCCTCTAATTTACCTGTATATCAGTTATTTCAATAGATGTATAATTTTGACGATGTCCATTCAATTTTTGATGTCCTTTCCGACGTTTCTTATGGAAAACAAGAATTTTCTTGTCTTTGTATGCACCAATAACCTTTGCTTTTACTTTTCCATCGATGTATGGAGAGCCAATTTTATTTTCATTGTCATCATTAAATAATAATACTTTATCAAATTCGACTTCCTCGCCAATTTCTGCTGATAATTTTGGAACAAGCATCTTCTGATTTGGATGAACTTCAAATTGGCTTCCCGCTATTTCTACAATTGCCCACATTTCTATTATTTGCTTTTTTAAAGTATACAAAATTAAATAAAAAAATATTAATAGCAATTATTTTTAATAATTCATCAATCCTACAAATAATCCAACTTGAAATTTGAAACCTGATTGATTCAATTTGTCGGGGACATTTGTAACCCGTCCAATAGAATTATATTTCCAATTTGAACTCCCAAATGGGTCCTTGAGTGAAAAATTATAGCTTGCATTCAATCGGAACATTAAAAAATTGGTGACTGCATACTCAAAATTCACGCGTGGTTCAAGATCTAAAAAGTTTTGAGATAATTTATGTGAATAAAAATCCGCTATATTTGTTGTTGTTGGCAACTCATTCCAATCCACATCTCTTGCTGTTTGAGATATATCAATATTGGATTTTGCCATTCCGATTCGCAATCCACCCAATATGGCAAAAGATTTGAAAGGAACAAAGGCGTAATCGGCAATTATTCCAATATTGGAAATTTGGTAATTTAATTCCCTATGCAAATTCAATGAATCAAACGATGATGAGGAACTTCCACCATCGGTAAAAAATCCTAGCCGCAAATTTTTCACAATAAATATACCTGTAAAGACCTCAAATCCACCTTGGTACATTGGTTTGCTTAAGTTGTCTAATCCATAAGATTTAGCAAGATTATTTACTTCGTCAAGATTGAGAAATTGAAATGCCGCTGTATATCCACCCCCGAGACTGAAATATGGCGATTTTTCTGTCTGAGTTGGTTCAGTCTCAAATTGAAATTGTTCAATATCCGGACCTTGTGCAAAAATTTGACTAATGGAAAGCAAAAGCACTGAGGTAATTAAAATTATTGATTTTTTCATTTATAACTCCATATTTTTATCTAAATAAACTATTTTGCCATTTGCAATAGTTGCAAGAACACGAACATCGTTAAACGATTTTTGCGATAAATCATTATTTAAAATTACGAAATTTGCATTATAAAATGGCAAAATTTCGGTATTATTATTGGTGTCTTTATATAATTTACGTAAATTTTTTGTATAAGTATCAATTGCAGTATCCAAATCGAGCGTTTCGTTTGGTCTATTGGAATTAACTAAGGCATCCAATCCAAGAATTGGGTCAGGGCTTTCTATTGGTGCATCAGATCCTGATAAAATTGTACCGCCATTATTTATAATACTCCGCCAAGGATAAGCATATTCAAGTCGTTTTCCAATGCGTGATTGAGCCATACCTTTTGTATCGCTTACATAATGAATCGGTTGAATTAATGCGAATATATGAGGATTCCCGAATTTTTTCAAATCACCTGGATGAACCATCTGACAATGCTCAATTCTCAAGACTAAATCTTTATGACCATTATTCTCCAGTATCTTATGATATGCATCCAATACAATGTGATTTGCTTTATCGCCAATTGCATGAGTTGCAACCAGAAAGCCCTGGTTAATTGCTAATTGAATTTTGCGAATAAGAAGCACGGGGGGAATTAGTATCTGACCGTAATTACCAGGGTCATCATTATAGGGTTCGAAAAGGGCAGCGCTATGAGAACCTAATGCTCCATCAGAATAAAATTTTACACCATCTATTGAAAACATATTCCCAATGTAAGGCTCATTAATAAAATGGAGATAACCATCATTATCTTCCTTCAGATAGGAATGAACTCTCATTTGTAATTTGTTTTCATTATCTAAATTCTTATAAATATCAAGAAATTCAAGGGATGTATCCATATCGCAAATTTCTGTTATTCCGAATTTGAAAAGAATTTCTTGAGCCTTAAGTATCATTTTAATAATTTGGTTGTCGGAATATTTCGGCAGAATTTTCAATATTTTTTCCATTTCAGTATCGGCTAATATTCCATTTGAATGTTTGCGAAACCCTGCGATTTGCAAAGCAATTGAATTTACCCACACCGAATGCCCATCGATACGTTTTACGCAAACAGGTATATTTGGGAAAACTACATCCAGCAACCTCTTATCAGGTAATTTTTTATCTAAAAAATTTTCCTCATCCCATCCATAACCATATATCCATCTATCTCTGAAAAATGGATTTTGTCTTAAATACGAAACAATTTCCTGAGCAGATGTAAAATCCTTGAAATTTGGTACTATTTCATTTTCACCAATACCAAAGAAATGCAGGTGCGAATCAATAAATCCAGGAAGTAAA
>Ga0067045_1028702_pt1 | contig 28816 bp, 21 predicted proteins | sample TerdegcTABiofilm_FD_59184 | JGI IMG/M metagenome (GOLD analysis project Ga0067045, IMG submission 59184) | Combined Assembly of (Gp0054472, Gp0054536) Wastewater bioreactor microbial communities from Singapore -Terephthalate degrading...
GCCGCCCCGCCAGTCCACAGCCGCGGATGCCAGCCGAGCAGCAAGGTGTCGATCCCCATCCCGTAGCGCCCACGGCCGGTACACCACTTGTACAAGAAGATGTTGCGCGGAACCGTGGCGCTCGAGCGCACGCGCTCGCGCAGCACATTGTCGCCCTTCTGGATCCGCCACAACTGCACTGCCCCCGGCTGGGTGCTGTCGTCCAGGGCGATCCACCGTTCGGCCACGCTGGCCCACGGGACCCCTCCCTTGCCACCGATCACCCACTCCGCCGGAGCAGTCTGGGCCGCTCCGCGCCCCGCCAGCAAGCCCAACAGCACGCACGCAGCGGCGATGGCGGGCCCACGTCCAGGATGGTGTTGGGATCTCGTCCACGCCCTCATCAGTACGCTACCCCCACCACTCTCGCGGCCGAAAAGGTTCGCGCTTGAGCCTCCACGCGCACGCGACAGATGTAGTTGCCCGGCGCCACCGTCTGACCCGTCTGGGAGCGTCCGTCCCACGCCGCAGTGAAGCTGCCCGCCCGCAGAGGCCCCGCGAACAGCCGCCGGACCACCCTACCGGCCAGGTCGTAAACCTGGATCTCGACATCGACCTCTCCGGTGAACTGGACCAACTGGTAGCGAATATCGGCCGCGTCATGGACGCCGTCGCCATTGGGCGTGATCACCTTCGGCCAGATGCTCACCCGGAGCGCCGACCTGGGATCGGCGGTATGCACCACGAGCGAATTCGTGGCCACCTCGTTGCGCGCGTTGCCGGCTGTCACCGGCTGGGGCACGCCGCCCGCAGGATCCAGCAGCCAGACGTTCACCGCCGTGGTGTGCTCGACTACCGCTTGCCGGTACACGACGCGCACGGGAACGTTGTTCACGGCAGTGATCACAGGGAAACGGACCTCGAAACCAGCGGCTGTCGGCGTCACCGCCGTCGGCACCACGGGCACCGGCACCTCGCCCATCTCGAGCCGCTCGAACACGGGCGCGGGGAACGACTCGATCCGGATGCCGTCGAACCCCCGCAGCCCGCTCTGCGCGAACGTGGCGCGCACGTCGCAGGCAAACGTGGTATCGACGCCGGGCTCGACTTCGACCACCCCGTTCGGCGGGCTCGGCATGGCTTCCAGCGTCACCTCCCCGGTGCTGGCCGTTGCCAGCAATGAACCATACTCCAGGGCAAACGCGTCGACGCGCATCGCGTTGTCCGAATCGCCCACGAACTCGGCCGCCAACTGCACGTATGGCCGAGGACCGGGCAGATCCAGGTACGCGGTCACCGAACCCGTCGTGTCCAGCTTGACAGGTGCCGACCACGGACTCCAGTTGGCCGCGTCCGAACGGATGGACCCCTGCACGTAGTCGATCACCGGGCCTTGCTGGTCGGTCGGCAGAGCCAGGTACTCCGCTCGCGAAGCCACCTCCGTGATGGTGCCGGTGATCGGATCCACGCGATAGTAGGCCAGACGCGGCAGCAGCTTCTCGTACTCGTTCTGGGAGACTTCGGTCTCCTCGCCCGTCTCTCGGTTCCGGCGGAAGTAGCTCACCGGCGTGTCGTCCAGGCCGGTACGCAGCCGGATCGTGCACTGGGGCGGCGCAGCGCCGGGTCGCAGGCCGCTGCCCAGCCGCGTAGCGGCGATCGTGACCGCGCCGAAATTCGCCGGCGTCGCCAACCGCTGCAGCTTGGTCAGATACGACGACCGAGGCACGAACCCCTGGCCGTAGATCTCGATCTCCGCCAGGCTGAACGGGGTCTTCGAGAGGTTCTTGACCTGCAGGAAGCGCACCATGGCGGTCTCGAACTCGAAATCCACGACGACGTCTCGATTGCTCTCCACGCGGCGGAGCAGCCGGTACCGCGGCCGATTGCTGGCGTCGAAGTCGCTGCCGCTGCTCGTGGTCAGCTCGTACGCGCGCAAGTACCCGTCGGGATCGTCGGCTGGCGGATAGAAGCGCACGCGGTTCACCGGGTAGCTGGTACCCAGATCGACGAAGAAAGCGGTACCCGCCGGATTGCCGGACGTCTTGAACACGTTCTGCGAGGAGGTCTCCGGCTTGCCGTCCACCAGCAGCAGGGGCCCCGCCTGCAGATTGAAGAACGTCGAGTTGCTCCAGGCCCGCGGCGCTCCCCCCAACGTGTAGTCGGTCGGAGGGCCGTTCTGCCACACCTGGCCAGCCGCCTTCAGCAGTTGCGTCAAGTTAGCGCCCGGCACGATCTCGACGGGCTGCAGGGCGCCACCTACCACGGCCGCGCCGACCTGGTTCTGGACCAAGGCCGTCCATGACTGACCTCCCGAGCCCAGCCGCCAGTAGTCGGTCTGGGTCGCCGCCGGGATGGCCCCAACCAGGACCGCGATCACCCCCAAAACAAGGCTGAGAAAGATGCTCGGGTAGGACGAAGCTCTCATGCGTGTTCGGGCCACGGTGGGATCGCTACTCCCTCGCTAACTCGGCCGGGGGCTGATAGCCCCGAAAAACCTCACGAGCGAACGTGTACCTGACCTCCACGGACTCCACGGGCTGGCCGGCGTAGTCGAAGCGCACAGCGATGTCGGGGATGACGACCGTCAGCTTGGTGACGTCATCGTGCAACAGCGGGAACACCAGGTACCCGCGTGCCTCCTGACCGCTGAAGACGGGATCGGCCCGGAACATCGTCCGGCGCAGCAGGTCGGTGCGGGCCTCGAAACGCTCGCGCCCCGGGCCCGTCCTGCCCAACCAGTACGCCCGGTAGTACTCGTCCAGTTGGGCGAAGGCCAAAGCCTGGTACCGCCGGTTGTTGCTAGTCTGAAGCCAGGCCTTCGTCGGGTCGAGCACCACCTTGGGGTACTGATAGTTGCGGACCGTGAGCTGGAAAACGGTGAAGCGAGAAGGCGGCCGATCGCTTCCCAGAGGCTTCCAGTTGCCGTACGTGTAGGGGTTGGTCGACTCCGCGCCCCCGATGGACGCAGCCCCGAACTGGCGATTGAGCTGTTCGTCCGTCATAGGCTGCAGGATGATCTCCAGACGGTCCTGGGTGAATGTCACCGAGCCGTCGTCGTTGACCGTCATCTGCTGGGCTTGCTCGGATGTTGGCCGCAGCGGTCCCGGGAAATACCGACCACAGCCGCCCAGCGCCAGCAGGGCCGCGATCAAGCAAAGCGTGTGCATGGCAATCTTGCCCTGAGAAGAGATCCGCGTGGACGCCGGCACCGATTCCACCCACCGACTTCTGGACCGGGCAACCCAGCGCATCCTGTCACCGCGCCGACGAAAGGCTGGAGGAGACCTCTCGAGGAAAGGCGGATCGGGCCGGCCGATCTATGTTCTGGCCGGCCCGACGCGTTGTCCAGTTCCCTGTACGCAGCGATGGCTCCCCCAGACCGAACACCGGGGGAGCCATCATGGCTCCGCTCAGAAGGAGCTCTTGATGCGACCCCAGGTGCTCTGCTCCACCGCGGTACCCTGCTGCTGGTACTCGCCGATGCGCAGCAACTTGGTGGCCGCAAAGTACTGGCGGCTGGACGCTTCTGGGCCGCGGATGGTCATGTCATTGTTGAAGACCATGTTTTCGCCATCCTCGTACCAGAAGACCACCGGCAGTCCGAACCCGTTCACGCCGGACTGAGCATCCAGGTTGCGCGGCTGGCTCACCGCCGGCCCACCGTCCTCCAGGTAGTTGGCCACCCAGACATTCCACTCGTACACCGTCTCGCCACCGGTGTCCGAGGTCCAGGAGGTGGCCGCCCACGCCTCGGGCGGATCCACGGTCACCGCACCGTACAGCCACGGGGGCTCGCCGTATGCCCGCCACGCCGCGAACCCGGCAGCACCTTCGCTCTCCGGATAGCGCTCGGCGTAGTTGGCATTCACGTCGCCCGGCGCCGCCACGAACTCGATGCTGTACCCGCCGTTGGCGCGATCACGACCGTGATCCTGCGGATCCATGGCGAAGCCCAGCATGTCACCGGACCAGCGGTTCACCGTCGTGCCGCCATGGCTCAACGAGTCGTCGTGCGCCTTCATGTACACGTACCAGCGGTTCACCGATCCGCCCTTCCAGGCCATCATCGTGGTGATGTCCAGGTCGTCGCGGGTAGGCAACGGCCGGTCGGCCTCATCCCGCCACTCATCCATGGTGATGATGTAGTCGGGATCGAACCACGCCCAGTCGTCGATGTTGCCATCGGCCGTCATGACGTGGCCGTCGGGCACTTCGAGCATGTAATAGTAGAAACCGCTGGCATTGCGGTTCGCCAGCGTCGGCGGATCCCAGAACTGGCCCCAGGCCGCCGATGCCACCAGACCCATGGCCAGGGTCAGATAGACCATCTTGCGCATCGCGTTTTCGCTCCTCTTGTGGGTGAGGGAGACTGCTTGCCACCATATCGGACTCAGGTCGACGATCTGTGCGCTACGTCACCTCCTTTCCTCGGCCCGAGAGCTCTGCTGTGCCTGGCCCGGAATCCTGGGCAGCGACCTCTGAGCCAGCGCACCCAGCCTGCTGTACCCCGTCCGCAATACGGACCCGGCCCTCTGCCGCTGCTCGCTTCCGGCGGGCCCTGTACGACTGCCATTGCGCCGCAAATATAGAAGAGCCCGCACGGCACGTCAAACGGTTTGTAGCCGCTGTCCCGAGCCGGCCGGGCGCGCCCATCCAGAGCAGCCTTGGGGACCCCCCGCCGACATTGCTCGCCGGCTGGCGCTGCCTCCTGCAACCCCTGCTGCTGCGGCACAAGACGCCGGCCGCCCGCCCTCTGGGAGCGGCTCGCGGTTGCCCGCGCCTCGCCTCGGCGTGATCTTCGGGGTCCACCCCACGGCTGAGCGGTCCCGGGGCCCGCTGACTGCATCCAGGCCTCGGGGCCCCGGACGCCGTGCTCAGCTACCGCCCCTTTCCCGGAGGTCGACGATGTCCAAGAGCAAGTTGTCCGCAGCGGACCGCACCCGCGCCCAGCGCCTGCAGTGGTGGCACGAGGCGCGCTTCGGCATGTTCGTGCACTGGGGACTGTACTCCCAGCTCGGCCGGCACGAATGGGTCATGAACCGCGAGCGCATCCCGCTGGCCGAGTACGAACGGCTGGCCGACACCTGGAAAGTCAAACCCTGGCCGGCCCGCGAATGGGCCAGACTCGCCAAGCAAGCTGGCATGCGGTACATGGTGATGACCACCAAGCACCACGAGGGCTTCTGCCTGTGGGACACCCAGATGACCGACTACAATGCCGTCCGCCGCTCGCCTGGCCGAGACCTGGTGGCGGAGTTCGTCGACGCCTGCCGCCAGCAGGGTCTGCGCGTGGGTTTCTACTATTCGCTGATGGACTGGCATCACCCGGATGGCGCTCGCTGCGCCCGCAGCGCCAAGGCGCGTGAGCGCTTCGTCGAGTTCACCCACGGCTGCGTCCGGGAGCTGATGAGCAACTACGGCAAGATCGACATCCTGTGGTACGACGTGGCCTGGCCCCTCCGCAGTCCCGAGGAGTGGCGCAGCGCCGAGATGAACGAGATGGTGCGCAAGCTGCAGCCCGAGATCATCATCAACAACCGTTCGCAGTTGCCCGAGGACTTCGGGACGCCGGAGGAGCATATCCGGCCCGAGGCCTCCGGCCGCGCCTGGGAAGCGTGCATGACGTTCAACGGTTCCTGGGGGTACATGCCGTACGCCCCGGCAGAGGACTGGCACAGTTCCCGTTCAGTGCTCGACATGGTGCGCCAGGTGACCGCGGGGGGCGGCAATCTGCTGCTCAACATCGGTCCGGCTCCGGATGGCTCGGTCCCGCCCGAGGCTGTCGAGCGCCTGCTCCCCGTAGGCCGCTGGCTGCGCAAGAACGGGGAAGCCGTGTACGGCCAGGTGGATCGGACCGACGGCTGCTTCGAATGGTGCCCGCTGGGAGGCTGGACCCGCAAGGGACGCACTGGGTACTTCTGGTGCAGCCGCTGGCCTGGCAGCCAGATCACGCTCGGCGGCTTCCGTTCGCAGGTGGAGGCGATCAGCCTGCTCCACAACGGCGCACCCGTGCAGTTCGAACAGACCGAGCAGCAGCTCAGGCTCACCGGTCTGCCCTCCCGCAACCCGGACCGCCAGGTGCAGATCTGCGTGCTCAAGTTCACGTTTGCCACCGAACCCCTCCAGCAGCTCGGACCCGGGTACGTCTGGCTGGGCTGAGACACCCCGCTGGCCTGGAGCGCGCGGCATGGGGCAGGTAGCCAGACTCCGACAGCGGCCTGTTGCCGCACCACAGAGATGGGGTGGCGCCCCCAAGGGCCACCCCGGCCGCCTGCGCAGCATCCGCGAGGCGCTCTGGCAGAGGCTGCCGTCGGGACAGCGGCACCTGGGGTGCCAGCGCCGCAGGCGGCTCCCGCTGGAATCGGCTGTCCGCGGGGTTGGCCGGTGACTACTGGCGGCGGTTACGCAACGCTACGTTTCGCTACAGAACCTGCACAGCCGCGACCTCGAATGGTCTCGATATTCACTACACCGATGGCAACACGCACTTCGGCTGGTGCTGCGCGAACGGGAAAGGCAAGCCCCACCATGAGGACCGACGCTGGCGCGACTGCAACGATCGTGCTCGTCGAGGACGACCTCGGCCTGGCCGAGCTCATCGCCGACCGCTTGACCGGGGCAGGGTACCGCGTGGTGCGCGAGGTCGACGGCCGCCGCGCCGTCGATCTGATCGGGCGGACCCAGCCCGACCTGGTGATCCTCGACATCATGCTCCCCGGCATGGACGGCTTCCAGGTCTGCCGCGAAGTGCGGCCGGCGTACCGCGGCCCGATCCTGATCCTCACTGCCCGCGATGACGATCTGGACCAGATCCTGGGCCTCGAGCTCGGAGCCGACGACTACGTCACCAAACCGGTCAAACCGCGCGTCCTGCTCGCCCGCATCCGCGCCTTGCTGCGGCGGGTGCAGCCCGCGACGCGCGTCGCCGACGAACCCACGCGCATCGAGCTGGGCTCGCTGGTGGTGGATGCCAGCCGCCGGGAAGTGCGCCTCGGCGGACGCCTGATCGACGTGACCACTGTGGAGTTCGACCTCTTGTGGTATCTGGCGGTGCGGGCCGGTCAGGTCGTCAGCCGGCAGGATCTCTACCAGGGCCTGTATCACTACGACTACGATGGCCTGGACCGCAGCATCGACGTGTACATATCGCGTCTGCGGCAGAAGCTCGAGGATGACCCCGCCGCGCCGCAATTCATCAAGACCGTTCGCGGCGTGGGGTACCTGATGGCCGGAGAGCGGTCATGAGACGGCAGTTCCTGCGCGTGTACGTGGGCATCGCGCTGGTGCTCCTCGTCGCCGCGGTCGTGACGCTGTTTCTGGTAGACCGCGAGATGCGTCGCGTCATCGACTCCCGGCTGGAGGAATCCATGGAGCCGTGGGTCTGGCGCATCCAGCAGCGCCTGCTGCGCCGCGGCGAATCTCCGGATGCGGAGGCCCTCGAACAGCTCGCCGCGGACCTGCCATTCGCCGTGAGCCTGGTGCCCCGCGACAGCGTGGCGCTGCCCGCCTCGGCGCGGCGCAAGCTCGCCCAGGGACGCTCCGCACTGGTGAGCCGCGACAGCGTGCGCGTGCTCTACGCTGTCTTCGACGCCGACCGGTACCTGGCGCTGGGACCGCTGCGCCGCTGGCGCTGGGAGCCGGGCCCTGGTGGCCCGTTCCGCCCTGGCCCCGAGTGGCCTCCGCCCTGGCTGCCGCCGCTGCGGCAGCGGCTCCAGGCCGCCGGCGACGACCCTGCCGGTCGGGCGCGGGCGCTGGCGGAGATGGCGGACCGGCTCGGGATCGGGCGCTGTGTGCAGCCTCGCGCCGGGCTGGCGTTGCCAGCGGAAGGCTGGGCCGCGCTGGACGCGGGGGAACCGTACCCGCAGCGGACGCCCGAGGGGCTCCAGATCTTCCTGCCAGCGGGCCCGGACAGCGTCGCCCGACTCGGTCCGCTGGAGCATCCCCTGGTCCCGCGACGCCAGCGCGCCGGCAATCCGTGGGCCGCGGACGCATCCCTGCCCGCCCAGCGCCACTCGCTGTGGCGCCGCCCGCTGCTCCAGGACGCCCAGGTGCTCATCGGCGCTCTGCTCGCGATCCTGCTCGTGATCGGCGGCGCCGTCTACTGTTTGCTCCGTCCGTTCGAGAAACGCATCTACGCGCTGGCCGATGTCGCCCTCGAATTCGGCGGCGGGCGGCTGGACTGCCGGGCGCCGGCGCAGGGCACCGACGCGATCGCCGTGCTGGCTCGCCGTTTCAACGAGATGGCCGACCGCCTGGCGGGTCTGATCGAGCGGCAACGGGAGCTGCTGCGAGCAGTGTCGCACGAGCTGCGCACGCCCATGGCGCGTCTGTTCTTCCTGGTGGACGATGCCCAGAACGCCACCGATCCGGCCGAGCGGGCCGCGCTGCTGCGGCGCATCGAGGACTCGCTGCAGGACCTCGACGCCTTGGTCGAGGAGCTCTTGACTTTCGTGCGTCTGGACGGACAGGCAGAGGGACAGGAGCGCAGCGTGGTGGACCTCGAGGCCGTGTTCGCCGACATCCGCGCGGTGCTGAGCGATCTGCGTCCGGAGATCCAGACCAGCGCCGAGGCATCCGGCATCCGCATGCAGGCCATGCCGCGACTGCTGCGTCGAGCCGTGCTGAATCTGGGCACCAACGCCGTCCGGCACGCGCGCGCACGCGTCGCCCTGAGCGCCGCGCGTGCCGGGGAGCGGATCCTCGTGCACGTGGACGATGACGGCGAGGGTGTGCCCCCCGAGGCCCGCGAGCGGGTCTTCGAACCCTTCTTCCGCTTGGATGCCAGCCGCAGTGGCGACTCCGGCGGAGTCGGGCTCGGTCTGGCGATCGTCCAGCGCATCGCCACGCTGCACGGTGGCCAGGTCGTGGTGGGGACCAGCCCCCAGGGAGGCGCGCGGTTCACCCTGGTGCTGCCCGCCGCTACCTGAGCGCTCCCGTCCCCGTCTGCGCCCGCTGCGCGCGCGTCGCTACCGCCCGACGCCTCGGACCATTGCCGCGGCAGACGCTCCCCGATACACTAAGACCACCCGCCACCGTGCGCCGCAGGCAACGCCGCGGCTGGCACCTCGTGAGCGGGCAACGCCATGCGACTCCGAGCACGGGCGGCCGCGGGGCCCCCGATGGCTCGGACCCCGGCTCGGTGAAGCGCCAACTCGACTGGCAGAAGAGGACGCGAATGACAGGTCCACAGACCACGGCTCAGCAGGCCAACGACATACGTTCGATAGAGACGCGCGAGTGGCTGGAGTCGCTGGAGTACGTGCTCGGCGAGTCCGGACCCGAGCGCGTCCGCGAGCTGCTCGCGCAACTGGAGAACCGCGCCCGCCAGCGTGGCGTGAGCATCCCCTTCGCCGCCAACACGCCCTACGTCAATACCATCCCCGCCGACCGGCAGCCTCCCTATCCGGGCAGTCAGGACCTGGAACGCCGCATCCGGAACATCATGCGCTGGAACGCGATGATCATGGTGGTCCGGGCCAACCACCAGGATCCGACACTCGGCGGTCACATCGCGACCTATTCGTCCGCTACCACGCTGTACGAAGTCGCGCTGAACCACTTCATCCGCGGCCGGACGGCCGATTTCGAGGGCGATCTGGTGTTCTTCCAGCCGCACTCGTCGCCGGGCATCTACGCGCGCGCGTTCCTCGAAGGGCGGTTGAGCCTCGAACGATTGATCAACTTCCGGCGCGAGCTGGCCCCAGGCGGTGGCCTTCCTTCGTACCCACACCCGCGCCTGATGCCCGATTTCTGGGAGTTCCCGTCGGCATCGATGGGGCTCAGCGCCATCATGGCCATCTACCAGGCCCGGTTCAACCGCTACCTGGAGGATCGCGGGCTCAAGCCGCCCTCGGACTCGCGCGTATGGGCGTTCATCGGCGACGGCGAGACCGACGAACCCGAATGCCTGGGTGCCATCTCGCTGGCGGCCAGGGAGAAGCTGGACAACCTGATATTCGTGATCAACTGCAACCTGCAGCGTCTCGATGGGCCAGTGCGCGGCAACGGCAAGATCATCCAGGAACTGGAAACGGTCTTCAGCGGCGCTGGCTGGAACGTGATCAAGGTGATCTGGGGGAGCGACTGGGACCGACTGCTGGCGCAGGATCACGAGGGACTGCTGGCCAAGCGCATGGGCGAACTCGTCGACGGCCAGTACCAGAAGTACAGCGTGTCCGACGGGCGGTACCAGCGCAACCACTTCTTCGGGGTCGATCCGCGCCTGATGGAGATGTCGCGTCAGCTTACCGACGAGCAGATCCGCACCATCCGCCGGGGCGGGCACGACCCCGACAAGGTCTACGCGGCGTACAAGGCAGCCACCGAGTTCCGCGGCGCCCCTTCCGTGATCCTCGCCAAGACGATCAAGGGGTACGGGATGGGCGAGGTCGGCGAGGGGCGCATGACCGCGCACACCCAGAAGAAGCTGGATCCCGAGGTCCTCAAGCAGATCCGCAGCCGCTTCGGCATCCCGCTGTCCGACGCGGAGGTCGAGTCGCTGTCGTTCTACCGCCCCCCGGCCGACAGTCCGGAGCTGCGCTACCTGGTGGAACGGCGCGAAGCGCTGGGCGGCTTCGTCCCCCGCCGCTCGCCGCCTGCCGTCACCTTGCCGGAACCCGATCCCGAGCTGTTCGCGGAGTTCACCCGCGCCGGCGGACGCGAGGCATCGACGACCATGGTCTTCGTCCGGCTCTTGGCCAAGCTGCTGGCCGACCGGCGGCTGGGCCGCCACGTGGTCCCCATCGTGCCTGACGAAGCCCGGACCTTCGGCATGGAGGCGCTCTTCCGGCAGTACGGCATCTACTCGCACATCGGCCAGCTCTACGATCCGGTGGACAGCGAGAGCCTGACCTACTACCGCGAGGCCCGCGACGGCCAGCTCCTCGAGGAGGGCATCACCGAGGCCGGGGCCATGTCTTCCTTCGTCGCCGCCGGAACCGCCTACTGCACCCACCGGCTGCCCATGCTGCCCTTCTTCGTGTTCTATTCCATGTTCGGTTTCCAGCGCGTCGCCGACCTGATCTACGCAGCCGGCGACCAGCGCGCGCGCGGGTTCCTCATCGGGGCCACGGCCGGTCGCACCACCCTGAATGGCGAAGGGCTGCAGCACCAGGACGGCCACAGCCATCTGACCGCCTACACCTGCCCCCACGTCCGCGCGTACGACCCCGCGTACGGGTACGAGATCGCAGTGATCGTCCGGGACGGCATGCGCCGCATGTACCTGCACGGCGAGGATCTGGTCTACTACCTCACCGTGCACAACGAGCCCTATCCGATGCTAGACATGCCGGACCAGGCGGAGGAGGGAATCCTCCGGGGTCTGTACCGGCTCCGCCCCGCATCGTGTTCCCAGGCGCGGGCGCACGCCCACCTGTTGGCCAGCGGCAGCATCCTCCAGCAGGCTCTGCGCGCCCAGCAGCTGTTGGAGACCCAGTACCACGTGGCGGCTGACGTGTGGAGCATCACCAGTTTTCGGCAGCTCCACCAAGACGGACTGGACACCGAGCGGTGGAACTGGCTCCATCCGGAGCAGGAACCGCGCCGGACGTGGGTGCAGCAGTGCCTGCAGGGCACCGACGGAGCGTATGTCGTAGCCTCCGACTTCCTCAAGGCCCTGCCGAACACCATTGCCAGATGGTTGCCGCGCCCGCCCGTGGCCCTGGGGACCGATGGCTTCGGCCGGAGCGAAACCCGTGCGGCCCTGCGGCGGTATTTCGAGGTCGATGCGGAGTGCATCGCGTTCGCGGCGCTGGCCGACCTGGTCCGCCAGCGGAAGCTGGACGCCAAGGTCGCGGTCCGCGCCCGGCAGGAGCTGGGTATCGATCCCGACAAGCCGAATCCGGTCTACATCTAGTGCGGAGAAGAAGCGCCCAGCGTCCGGACAGCGGCTTCGGCGAGTGGCAGCCGGCTGGGTCGTCCGTGAATGCCCCCGCGCCCGCAGCGCGCGTGCCCTGGCAACTGGCGGCACAGGGCCGGGCGAACGCTGGCCGGACGCTTCCGGGTTCCCGCGGCACGGCACGCAGCGGTCCGTCAGGGGAGACCATCGACGCGCGGGCCCGTGCTGCAAAGCTGCGCCGAGTCCGGGCTCAACCAAGCGCGGCGGGCAGTTCGAGGCCGAAGCGGGCCGCTGCCTCCTGCAGCTTGGCCACCGTGCCCGCCGGCAGCGGGATTCCCTCGCGGAGACGCTCGCGCCGCGTGCGTTCCTCTCGTTCGCCCGGCACCAGGACCTCCTCCGCTCCCGCAGCCAGAGGCAGTCGATGCATGGCGCCCACCAGTTCATCCACGTGCCAGGCGAACTGGCCGGGGTCGGCGAATGCCGCGATATCGATGGCCGCCACGGCCGAATTCTGCGTGCCGGGCCGGACTTGGTCGCCGGCAGCCCTGGGGATCTGCAGCGGGTTGCCAGCCAGAAGACTGGTGAGGCACTCGAACAGCAGCGCCAAACCGTAGCCTTTATACCGCCCGGCCGGCACCAGGGTCCGCACCCGGTGCGGATCGGTGGTCGGGTTTCCGGCCTCGTCCATGCCCCAATCGTCCGGGATGGACGACCCCGCGTCCACGGCGACCTGGATCTTGCCGAAGGCGGCCACGCTGGTCGCCATGTCCAGATCGAGCGGTGGGCCACCGCGCCGCGGCACTGCGATCGAGATGGGGCTGTTGTGCACCCCTGGCACGCGCGCGCCGGTGGGCGCCATGTTGGGACGATTGCTGGCCACGGCAATCCCCGCCATACCCGCGCTCGCGATCCGTTCTGTGTAGTACCCCATGGCGCCTTGGTGCATGGTGTCGCGGATCACCGCCCACCCGATGCCGGTCTGCCGGGCCTTCTCGATCACCTTGTGCACCGCGTAGACCGTGACCACCGGCCCCGGCGCCCAGTCGCCCTCGATGAGCGCTGTCGAAGGCGTCTCGCGGAGCACCCGGATGGCGGGCTTGGGATGCATATGCCCCGCCTCGATCTGCCGTGCGTACTCCGCCACGCGCTGGACGCCGTGCGAATCGATCCCGCGCAGGTTCGCCCAGACGAGCACCTCGGCCTGCAGCGCGGCATCCCCGGCAGGCAGCCCGAGGGCCGCGAAGACCCGGGTCATGAACGCCTGCAGTGCCGCCGCATCGACTCTCCGCTCCACCATTCCGTCTCCCTTGCCGATCGAGGGCTGCCACCGCCGCCGGAGGCGGGCGCAGAACCGCACTCCACCGGCCTTATTGCGCCACCGTAGGTCTTGTGCCCTGCCCGTTCCCGCGGGCCAACGCCGACCGCTCAACAGATCCGCGGCAGTTGCTCTCCGCTCAACCGATCGACCAGCCGCTGGCCACCCACGGCGCTCTCCATGAGCACCCGGCCGGAGCCAGCAGCGGTGACCGCACCGATCGCTGCCGCCTGCGCACTGCCGGCGTGCTCGCGCAGCACGCCCAGCGCCCGCTCGGCCTGAGCCGCGGGCACGAAGGCCACGAACCGGCCTTCGTTGGCCACGTACAGCGGATCGAGCCCGAGGATCTCGCAGGCACCCCGGACCTCTTCGCGCACGGGGATGTCGCGCTCGCACACTTCCACGCAGGCACCGGCGCGCTCGGCCAGCTCCACCAGGGCACTGCCGAGCCCGCCGCGCGTCAGATCCCGCAGGCAGTGCACCTCGATGCCAGCAGCCAGCAGCGCCAGCACCTCCTCGGCCACTGGTGCGCAGTCGCTCTCGATCGTGCCCTCGAACTGCAAGGACTCGCGCTGCGCGATGATGGCGATGCCGTGTCGCCCCACATCGCCGCTGAGCAGCACGACGTCGCCGGGGCGGATCTGCTCCGGACCGATGTCCAGCTCGCTCTCCACCACCCCGATGCCGGCGGTGTTGACGAACAGGCCGTCGCCTTTGCCGCGTTCGACTACCTTGGTGTCGCCGGTGACCAACTGCACGCCGGCGCGCCCAGCCGCCGCCTGCATCGACTCGGCCACTCGCCGGACGACCTCCAGCTCGAGGCCCTCTTCCAGGATCAGGCCGCAGCTCAAGTACTGCGGGCGCGCCCCGCACATGGCCAAGTCGTTCACCGTGCCGTTCACCGCCAGCGACCCGATGTCGCCGCCGGCGAAAAACAGCGGCTGCACGACATAGGAGTCCGTCGTGAAGGCCACGCGCACCGAGCCGCAGCGCACGACCGCACCGTCATGCTGTCGGCTGAGGTAGGGGTTGGCGAAGGTAGGCACGAACACGCGCTCGATGAGCTGGCTCATCAGCCGTCCGCCGCCGCCGTGTGCCAGCAGCACGCGCGCGTAGTCCTGACGAGGCAGCGGACACGCCGCTGCAAAGGAAGATGGCGCGTTCACGATTCGTGGTCTGCGGCCGCAGGCCGCCGGTAACGGAAGTACGCGGCACAGGCCCCCTCGGAGGAGACCATGGTGGCGCCCAGCGGGTGTTCCGGAGTGCAGCGGCTGGCGAAGGCTGGGCACTGGGGCGGTTTGATCCGTCCCTGCAGGACCTGGCCGCTGAGGCATCCGGCGTCCTGGTGCTCCGGCGGACACTCGATGCCGAAGCGCGCGGCCGCATCGAAGGCGCTGTACTCCGGCCGCAAGGCGAGCCCACTGTTCGGGATCGGGCCGATGCCTCGCCATTCGCGCGTCACAGTGGCGAACACGGTCTCCAGCAGACGCCGCGCCTGCACGTTGCCTTCGCGCCGGACGGTGCGGGCGTACTGGTTCTCGACGCGGGCCGTGCCTGCTTCGAGCTGCTGGACGAGCATGTAGACCCCCTGCAGGATGTCCAGGGGTTCGAAGCCCGTGACGACGATCGGGACACGATATTGCGCGGCCAAGGGTTCGTACTCGGCGTACCCCATGACCATGCACACATGGCCGGCCGCGAGGAACCCTTGCACCCGGCAGTCCGGAGACGCGACGATGGCCTCCAAAGCCGGCGGCACGCGCACGTGCGCCACGAGCACCGAGAAATTGGCCAGGCCTTCGCGCTGTGCCAGGTGCACCGCCATGGCCGTGGCCGGGGCGGTGGTCTCGAAGCCCACCGCGAAGAACACGACCTGGCGATCCGGCTGGCGGCGCGCCAGTTCGACTGCGTCCAGCGGCGAGTACACGGTCCGCACGTCGGCGCCCTCCGCCTTGACCGCAAACAGGTCGCTGCGGCTACCGGGCACCCGCATCATGTCCCCGAACGTGCACAGCACGACCTCGGGTCGCGCAGCGATCGCCATGGCCAGATCCAGCAAGCCAACAGCGGTGACGCACACCGGGCACCCCGGTCCGTGCACCAGCTCCAGGCTGCGGGGCAGCAGTGCATCCAACCCATACCGCACGATCGCGTGCGTCTGCCCGCCGCAGACCTCCATGACCACCCACGGATGCTGGCTCAGTCGAGCCAGACGCGCCGCCAGCGCCCGCGCCTTGTCCGCGTCCCTGTACTCGTCGACGTATTTCACCGGTTCAAGCGTTCCCCTTTGCCGTCCCAACCGGCCCGTCCTGCCCCTCCAGGAACGCGAACACCAGGTTGGCCTCCTCGGCATCGACCACGCTGAGGGCAAACCCCACGTGCACGGTCACGTAGTCTCCGACGCGGGCCTCCGGCACGTACGCCAGGTTCACCTGCCTGATGGCCCCGGCGAAGCTCACCTTGCCCACGCGCCCCAGCGGGTCATCGCTCTCGTGGATCTCGACCAGCTTTCCTGGCACGGCCAGACACATGCGGACGCCTCCTCGCTGGAACGGCCACCTGCCCCTGCTCCGGCACTGTCGCCCGATTGGCCACTTGCCCGGGTTTCTCGCTGCAAAGCCAGCAACCCCGGTTGAGTCCCCGGCTCTTTGACCTTGCACCCGCCGCCCCACCAGCCGCCGCGAACGATGCACGCTCGCGGCACCTCGCCGTCATCCCCGGCGGCACAGGGCCGATGCTGCACTAGTCAATGGACTGGGCGGCCGCCGTCAACCGACTACGTGCGACCGTCGCCTGGCCCAGCGCCAGACCGCCGTCATTGGGGGGCACGCGCTGATGCCAGTACGGGCGCATGCCGGCTGCCCGCAAGCGGGCGATCGCTCGTTCCGCCAGGTACCGATTCTGCAGGCACCCGCCGGTCAGCACGACCCGCTCCAGACCCGCACGCCGACCCACCGCGACGATGGCCTCCGCCAAGCCATTGTGGAACCGCGCCGATACCGTCCCGATGGGCACCCCGCTCGCCAGATCGCCGAGCAGTTCCTCGAGCATCGGCCCCCAGTCCACCACCGCATCGCCGTCCTGGCCCGCTGCGAGGGCGGCGCGGTACTCGCCGTCTTCCTCCGGATCGGCGCCGTGCTCCAGTTCCATCGCCGCCTGGCCTTCGTGCCCGCAGCGCTGGCGGATGCCGCACAGGGACGCGACCGCATCGAACAGACGCCCAGCGCTGGAGGTCCGGGGCGCGTGCACGCCGCGCCGCAGCATCTGTCCGAGGACGCGCAGCTCCGCCGCGGTGAACGCCTGGACCGGCGCCAGTTCGCGACGAGTCAGAGCCGCCTCGCCCCACAGTTCGTACAGCAGGCCCAGGGCCGCTCGGCGGGGCTCCCGCGCGGCCGCGTCGCCACCCGGCAGACGAAACGTCCGCAGGTGGGCCACCCGCCGATAGTCGTGGCGCGTGGCTGCCAGGAACTCACCGCCCCAGACGGTGCCGTCCGGACCGAGGCCGGTCCCATCCCACGCCACTCCCAGGACCTGGCCTTCCAGCTCGTTTTCCGCCATGCAGGCCGCCACGTGCGCATGGTGGTGCTGGACGGCGAGCAGCGGCTGCGAGGCCTTGGCCAACTCGACGCCCAGACGCGTGGAGGCGTAGTCCGGGTGCATGTCGACCGCCAGGGCCTCGGCCGTCACCTGGTAGAGCCGCTGCAGGTCCTCGACGCTGCGGCGCAGCGCCATCAATGCCTGGGGAGTCTCCAGATCGCCGATGTGCTGCCCCATCACGCTCCGCCCGCCCGCCACCACGCACGCGGCATTCTTCAGGTGTCCGCCCATCGCCAGCACCGCCGGCCCCGGCGTCCTCGGTCCCACCGGCAGGGGCGCGTATCCACGCGCGCGCCGCAGCACCAGTTCGCGGCCCGCGACCACGCGCACGACGGAGTCGTCCACGTGCCGCTCGATGGGCCGGTCGTGCACCAGGAACAGCGAGGCGATGCCGCGCAGCCGCACCAAGGCGTCCTCCGCCTCGGTGCAGATCGGCTCGTCAGCCCGGTTGCCGCTGGTGGCGACGAGCACCATGCCCAGATCGGCCAGCAACAAGTGATGCAGCGGCGTGTACGGCAGCATCACCCCCAGCAGGCGACTGCCTGGAGCCACCTCCGGGGCCAGTTCGGCGCTGGCGGGCTCTCGTTCCAGCAGCACGATGGGCGCTTCCGGAGCGGCCAACAGCCTTTCCTCCAGAGGGGACAGGCGGCAGTGCCGCCGCACCGCGGCGAGATCGGGGTACATCAGCGCGAAGGGCTTGGTCTCCCGGTTCTTGGCGGCTCGCAGACGGGACAGAGCCCCGCGATGGCGCGCGTCGGCCATCAGATGGAAACCGCCCAAGCCCTTGATCGCCACGATCCGGCCCTCGGTCAGGGCGATCTCGGCCAACCGCACCGCCGCATCGTCCACCGCCAGCACACGCCCCGCCTCGTCCCACGACTGCACCCGCGGCCCGCACACCGGGCAGGCATTGGGCTGCGCGTGGAAGCGTCGGTTGTCGGGATCCCGGTACTCCGCCTGGCAGTCCGCACACATGGCAAACCCGGCCATGGTGGTATTCGGGCGGTCGTAGGGCAGCCGTCGCAGGATGGTGAACCGCGGGCCGCAGTTCGTGCAGTTGATGAACGGATACCGGTACCGCCGGTCGGTCGGCGAGAACAGCTCACGCCGGCACGCCGCGCACGTGGCGATATCCGGCAACACCACGGTCAGGGGCGCGCCTCGATCCCGACTGGCAAGAATCCGAAAACCGGCGTGCCCGCAGGGATCGAGAACCACCGTCTCCATGCTGTGAATGGCTGCCCGCGGCGGCCGCTCGGCCTCCAGCCGTTGCAGAAAGGCGGCGATCTGCGCGGCCGGCCCCTCCACCTCCACGGTAACACCTTGGGCCGAGTTGAGGACCCAGCCAGCCAGCTCCAGCTCGCGCGCCAGGCGGTACACGAAGGGCCGGAAGCCCACGCCCTGCACCGCGCCATTGATCTCGGCTCGCAGCCGCGTGCGCCCTGCCTGCGGTTCCATCATCTGGCACGGTCCGGGTTGTCTCTCATGCGGCAGCCGCCGGCAGGCGGACGGTGAACCGGCTTCCCCGGCCCGGTTCGCTGTGCAGCTCGACCCGCCCGCCCCAGCGCTCCACCAAGCGCGCCACGATCGACAACCCCAGGCCGGTGCCCACCTCGCCGGTGGCCTTGGCAGCCTCCGTCCGGTAGAAGCCCTTGAACACGCGGTCCTGATCCGCGGGCTCGATGCCGATGCCCGTGTCCTCCACCACCGCGATCAGCTCGCGTCGTCCCTCCTCCACGACGAACCGAACCCTGCCACCGGCAGGGGTGTACTTGATCGCGTTGTCGAGCAGGTTGCTGAAGACGCGCTCGACATCGTCGCCGTCCGCCAGCACCGCTGCCGTGTCCGGCAGGGACACCTCCAGAGCCACCGGCTTGCGTTCGGCTTGTTCGGCAGCCGTGGCCAGCGCGGTGCGAAGGCATTCCGCCAGCCGGACAGGCTCCGCGGCGCGTCCCACCAGCGGCCGCTGCGCTGCCGCCAAGTCCAGCAGATCGCGGATCATCCGCAGCAGCTCGTCGATGCGGCGGCCGCAGCGCTCGACGAACTCGGCCTGCTTGGCGGTCAGCGGGCCAGCGTATCGCAGAGCTTCGAGCATGCTCTTGGTGGCCGCCAGGGGGGCGCGCAGTTGGTGGTGGGTGACGCGGGCGAACCAGGCGCGTTCCTCGCTGAGCGCCCTAAGCTCGGCGTAGGCCCGCGCGTTCTCGATCGCCGCAGCGCCCAGGTTCGCCAGGTTGCGCAGTAGATTGGCCTCGCTGCGCGAGAACTCGCGCTCCTCCGCCGCGTACACGCGCATGGAGCCGATGGTCCGCCCCTTGGCTTGCAGGGGCACGCAGAGAACTGCTCGGATCCCCTCCAGCCGCGCCTCCTCGCCATACTGGAAACGCGGGTCGCGGCTGGCATCACGGATCTGCACGGTCTGGCCGCGCAAGGCCTCCGCATCGATGGCGCTGCGATCCACCGCGACCGGTCCCTTGGCCAGGTAGCGCTCGCTGAGTCCGTACGCCGCTCCGATCCGCAGGTGCTGACCATCCTGCTCGAGCAGGCGAATCGAGCAAGCCTTCACCCCCAGCAACTGGGCCCCGTTCTCGGCGATTCTGCCCAGCACCTGGTCGAGATCCAGCGTCGCGTTGACCACCCGACCCATCTCGTACAGCGTCTCCATCTCGCGGTACGACTGCTGGAGAGCGCGCTCGGACGCGAACAGCGCCTCCTCGTCCCGGCGGACGGCAACGGTGATCGAGGTGATCAAGTAGGCGACGACCACGAAAAACCCGGCCAGCACCGCCCAGCGGAACAGACACCCGGCCCCGCTGCACGGCGTCGAGCCCACCAGCACGGGCACCTGCACCCGGGGCCACCAGCCTGCGTGCTCCACCCCGACGAGCACGGCCAGCATAGCCGCCGCGATGGCGGCCTGGACATAGCAGGCGATGCGGGAAAGCAGGATGGCGCCGATGATGAGGTGAAACGTGAACGCCAGCGGCACTGGACTGTCGACGCCGCCGGCGTAGTGGACCAGACAGATCAGCGCGATCCAGTCAAGGCCGATCTGCGCGTAGATGACGCCCCGGTAGGCACGGCTGCCCGGACCATAGGCCGCGAGCCGGCCGGTGATGGCGAGGAAGGCCACGTTGTAGAGAGCCACCGCGGCCGCCACCATGTACATCGGTAGAGGCGCGAACTGCCCGCCCGCCGCCCGCGCCGTGCCCCACGCCCCGACCGCGATCGCGGCCGCGGCCGCCCACCGCAGCCGCACGAACCACGCCAGCCGAGCCCGCAGCTCCCGCTCGAGCGGTATCAGCCCTGGCCAGGCACAACTGGCGCCCACCTCCTCCATGGTCGCTGCTTCCCTGCCCTGTCGGCCGCGGGCCGACGAGACGGCCTGGGGATTCGCCCCGACGCTACCGCCGAAGCTTGGCCTTGAGCAGCGACAGCAGTACCTCGCTGTCCAGAGGCTTCTGGAACACCCCGGCCAGACCCAGAGCGGATGTGTCGATCGTCCGCTGGAGGTTGTCGCCGATCGAACTCAGCATGAACACCGGGGCCTGGTTGCCCGCTGCCCGGAGTTCGGTGACCAACCCTGTTCCCGAGTCGATCTCCTCCATCATCAGATCGACGATGAGCGCGTCCGGGGGCGTCTCCCGAAACCGGCGCATGCCCTCCTCGGCGCTGGCCGCCGTCTGCACCGCGTAGCCATTGGCCTCCAGCACGACCTTGAGGTACTCGAGGATGTCCGGATCGTCGTCCACGCAGAGAATCACTTGCTTCCCGTCTTCCATCCCTGTCCTCCTTCCGCGGCCGCAAAGCCCTGCGCGGCGGCCGCCCGGGAAAAACTCCGCGCCGCCAACACTGGGAGCATGAATGCCAGCGCCGCGCCCAGATTGTCGCGCGCGCCCGCCGACAAGGTCTCGCCGAACCCATCGAACAGGTACCCCCGGATGCCTAGCGCATAGGCCTCGGGCGCTGCTCCGAAGCAGTCCTGCGCCACGCCCAGCAGCGCCTCCGGCTCGATCCGGTGGTTGCCGAGGCCCGCCCAGTCGCCGGGACGCAGCGGCCGAAAGCTGAAAGGCTCGCGGCCGCGGACCGCCGCATCCACGAAGACCGCGTACTGGTGCTGGACCAGGTCCAGGGCCTGCTCGATGCGGAGCTGGTAGTCCACCTCCAGCGTCAACCCTGGCAGCGACCTGCTGGCCACGAGGTCGCCGAACGCCACTCCCAGACCGTCATCCTGGCGAGCCGGGTTCCCGTAGCACAGCAGCATCACCGTTCCGCTGTCTGCCATCCCTTGATCCTGCGCTCCACCAAGGCCCCGTCCGGGCCGTACATCTCGACCACCAAGGGCATTTGGCCCATCGCGTGCGTGGCGCAGGAGAGGCACGGATCGTAGGCCCGGATGGCCACCTCGATATGGTTCAGCATCCCCTCGGTGATCGTCGCCTTCCCGGAGATATGGTCCTGAGCCACCTTCTGGACCGCCCGATTCATCGCCTCGTTGTTGCTGGTGGTCGAGACGATGAGGTTCGCCATGACCACCTGGTCGTGCCGATCGATGCGGTAGTGATGGAACAGGGTGCCCCGCGGCGCCTCGATGATGCCCACAGCCTCCTCCCGCCGCTCTCCGCTCACCACCAGGTCCTCGCCCTGCAGATCCGCATCGTGCAGCAGCTCCTGCATCTTCTCGCACGAATGGAGCAGCTCGATCATCCGCGCCCAGTGGTAGGCCATGGTGATGTTCGCCGGCTTGCCCGCCAGCCGCGCGAATTCCTGCCGCTCACGCTCCGCCAGAGGCGTGTCGAAGAAGTCGGCGTTGTTCACGCGCGCCAGCGGTCCCACGCGGTACCAGCCATGCTCGGGGCCCAGGGACTTGATGAACGGGAACTTCATGTAGGACCAGGACCGCACCTCTTCGGCGATGTACTCGTGGTAGCGCTCGTTGGCGACGTGGTCGAATATCCTCTCGCCGCGAGCGTCGGTGGCGCGCAAGCCGCCGTCGTAGATCTCGTACCTGCCGTCCTGGCCGACGATGGCAAGGTGATTCGAGTCGAAGGAACCGAACCCGGCCAGCTTGTCCAGGTGCTGGAGCGTGTAGTCTTTGGCGATCTGCACCGCCCCCTTGCTCCACGCCAGCATCTGCTCCATCTCGCGCAGCAACGCATCCCGCTCGGCCACCGAGAGATTCTTGTTGATACCCCCAGGGATGGCACCAGTGCCATGGATCTTCTTGCCCGCCGTGGCCTTGATGACCTCCTGGCCGAACCGGCGCATCATCACGCCCTGGACCGCCAGGTCTGGGTACCTCGCCGCCACACCGATGATGTTGCGCACCGCCACGTCGGCATCGAAGCCGAACAGCAGATCCGGCGACGCCAGATGGAAGAAGTGGAGAGCGTGCGACTGGAAGAACTGCCCATGGTGCATGAGCAGCCGCATCTTCAGCGCCGTCGGCGTCAGCCGCTCTCCGCCCACCAGGCGATCCACCGCCTTGGCCGCGGCCAGATGGTGGCTGACCGGACAGATGCCGCACAGGCGCTGCACCAGGACGGGCAGCTCCCAGTACGGGCGCCCCTGGATGAAGCGCTCGAAACCACGGAACTCGACGATGTGCAGCCGCGCCTGCTCGACCCTGCACTGCTCGTCGAGCACCAGCGTGACCTTGCCGTGGCCCTCCACGCGGGTCACGGGCTCGATGACGATCTTCCTGCCGCCATTCGCCGCAGTCAAAGTGGAGTCCTCCTCTGTCCGCTCAATCGTACTTGATGAGTTCGTAGGGCAGTTCGAGCGGCCTGCCCTCCAGCAACGCGACCAATGCTGCCCACAGCGTGTCCGCCGGTGGCGGGCAGCCGGGCAGGTGATAGTCGATCTTCACCACCTCATGACACGGGTAGACCTTGTTCAGCAACAGCGGAATGTCGGGACTGTCCGGGATCTTGCCGCAGGGATTGTACACGGTACGTCCCTTGAGGTAGGCCTCTTCGAGGCACTCCTCGAGCGGGATGTTGTTCCGCAGTGCGGGAATTCCGCCCATGATCGCGCAATCGCCCACGGAGATCAGCACGTCGCAGTTGGCGCGAAACTCGCGCAGGACCGCCACGTTCTCTTCGTTGGCGCATCCCCCCTCGACCAGGCCGATAGCGCAGCGCTGCGAGATATGCTTGACATCGTCGATCGGCGAGCGGTCGAACTCCACCAGGTCGATCAGCTTCAAGATGCGGTCGTCGATATCCAGCAGCGACATGTGACAGCCGAAGCATCCGGCCAGCGATGTCGTCGCGACTCTCGGTTTGCCCATGGTTCGTCCCTTCTGTCTGTCTGGGTAGCCAGCTAGCGAGCGGTGGACTGCTCGATGTCTGCACCGATGGGCCTGGTATCGTAGGCCCGTTGGCCTATGGGCAGGCGGTACCCCACGCGCTTGCGGAGGATCGCGCCGACCGGGCAGACCTGGATCGCCTTGTCCGTGACCGCGGCGTCGGTGTCCGCCAGATTCGCCTCGGCATTGACGGCGATCCGCTTGTGCGGGCCGCGGCCGACGAACTGGAACACGTTCTTGCCGTCGATATCGCGCGAGGCTCGCACGCACCGGCCGCACAGCACGCAGCGGTTCCGGTCGATGAAGATCTCGGGGTGGGTGGCATCCACGTCGCGGCTCGGGAACATGTACGGGTGCCGCGGCACAGTGATGCCGAAACGGTAGGCCAGCGCCTGCAGCTCGCAGTTGCCGCTCTTCTCGCAGAACATGCAGTAGTGATTGCCCTCGACGAAGAGCATCTCGATGATCTGCTTGCGGATCTCCTGGACCTGCTTGGTCGCGTTCTCCACGACCGCCCCGGCGGCTGCTGGCTGGGTGCACGCCGCCTGTGGCCGGCCATTCATCAGCACGGTGCACACGCGGCAGCTGCCGTGGGGTTTGAGGTCGGGATGCGCGCACAGCCTCGGGATGTACACGCCGGCGCGCTCGGCCGCCACCAGGATCGTCTCGCCAGGCTCCGCGCTGATCTCCCTGCCGTCGATCGTGAAGGTGATCTTGTCGCCCATGCTTTCATCCCCTCAATCGTGAGCATGCACCGAGGAGCGTCCGGTGAGACGTTCCGCTGCTGCCAGCGCCGACCGCAGATCGAACGTCGGCAGCAGGTCATCCCCGGCCTTCTTCAGCTTCGCCTCGTACAGGTGGCGGAAGTTCTTCAGCGTGGTGAGGATCGGGTTTGGCGAGGTCTGACCCAGGCCGCAGCGACTGGCTGCCTTCACCGTGGTGCCCAGTTCCTGGAGGTACTGCAGGTCGGCGGCGGTTCCCAGTCCCTGCCGCACCTCGTTCAGGCGCCTGCGCAGCAGGACATTTCCCACCCGGCACGGCGTGCAGTACCCGCAGCTCTCCTCGATGAAGAACTCCATGAACTTGTCGACAACCCACAGCAGATCCCGCTCCGGGCCGAACACCATGATGGAGCCACCGGTAGCCAGATCGTCGTAGCAGATCGTCCGGTCGAAATCCGGAGGGCCGATCATCTGGCCGCTGGCCCCGCCGACCTGCACCGCCGCTGCGTCCGTCGCCCCCGCCATGTCCAGCAGTTGGCGCACCGAGATGCCGAAGGGCACTTCGTACACCCCCGGAGCCTTGCAGTCGCCGGAGACCGATAGCAGTTTCGTCCCGGGGCTGCCACGCGAACCGATCTCGGCGAACCAGCCCGGTCCCTTCTCCAGGATCCGAGCCACGCAGCAGAAGGTCTCCACGTTGTTGACCGCAGTCGGCCGGCCCAGGTACCCCTTTTCGGCTGGGAACGGCGGCCGGTTCCTGGGGTCACCGCGTTCGCCTTCGCAGGAGTTGATCAGCGCGGTCTCTTCGCCGCAGATGTACGCTCCGGCGCCCATCTGGATGCGGATATCGAAATCGAACCCGTCCTTGCCGCAGATGCTCCTGCCCAGAAGGCCGCGCTCGCGTCGGGCCTGCAGCACGCTCTCGAGGAAGCGCCGCAGATAGGCGTACTCCGCGCGAAGGTACAGGATGCCCTCCGACGCGCCGATCGCGTACCCGCCGATCGCCATGCCCTCGAAGACCAGGTCCGGGCATTCGGTCAGGATGACCCGATCCTTGAAGGTCCCGGGCTCCCCCTCATCCGCGTTGCAGACGATGCAGCGCTGCTCGCCTGCTGCCCGGCGCGTGAAGTTCCACTTCATGCCCGTGGGGAATCCCGCGCCCCCGCGGCCGCGCAAGCGAGCGGTGTTGAGGTCGCGGATCACCTCGGCCGGAGTCATGGCCACCGCCCGGCGCAGGGCCTCACCCTCGACCATCGGCGCCAGAACCACCTGGTCCCGCCGCCGGATGTTGTTGTGCACCATGGCCTGGATCAGCGGATGGGCATTGTTGCCGTCCCCGTACCCATGCACGAGCGACTCCGGCTCGATCTTCTTCCTCAGCGAACGCACGATCTCGCGAGCCTTGTCGCCGGTCAGCTCGGTGACGATGACGTCGTTGACCATAGCGGCGGGCGCCTGGTCGGACATGCCGATGCACGGTGTCCACTCCAGGGTGATGTCGCCCTCCGGCGCGGTCTGCCCGAATTCGATGCCCAGCTCTTCCGCGAAGGCGCGGGCCACTCGCTGCGCGCCCATCATCTCGTCGATCACGTCGTTGCACAGACGGATCACCACCTTGCCCTTCGGCCGGCTCGAAAGGAAGGCATAGAACGATACGACGCTCTCCACTTCCACCCGATGCGTGCCGATCTCCGCCGCGATCGACGGCATGAGGTCGCTGGGGACGCAGCCGAACGCCTGCTGGACGGCCCGCAGGATGTCCAGCAGGCGCCGGCGATCGCGCCCGTGCTCCCGGCAGATCTCCCTGATGATTTGCTCACGATTGCGGTTCATGTCGACGTCATCTCCTCGGTCATCCCGAACTCGCCCCCTCCCGGTGCGATGCAAGCACCTTGCCAGTCTGCAGGAGCCGCCCCGCGGCCGTTCGCGTCAGAAATGCCTACCGCACCCACGTCCGTCTCCAGGACGGCGCCCTCGCGCCGCGCCCACCGCACCACGATCGCGCCGGCTCGTACCGTCCGCCACCGATGTTCGCCGCCGCCCAAACGCCCTGCCCGCTCGCGCCACCGCTGGCGCGATGCCCCTTGCTCCGACCGCCCAGCGATATCAGAATCCGGCCCCGGCAGCGAGCTGTTCACCCGGCACCGATGCGCGGCCCCCCCGCACCCGGCGCTCACAGCGCCCCCACAGCCCAGATGGCGGACCTCCCGCCGCGCCCCATTTCGCCGGTGATAGGATCGCGCTCGAGCAGCACCTGCGGCGACATCTCAGGCACGACTAAGGAAAGTGCCGACACGCAGTCTGGCAAGGGACGGGCGCTCCAGCGCGGACTGTCAGACCCCGAAGTCCCGCCGCCGACCCGGCCCATCGGCCCCCGCCATCGCCGCCGAGCCAGCCGTCGGATTCCGCGCGGCGAACCACCGCGTTCAGCCGCACCAGGCCGCTCGGGACTGCTGCTCGCCACGTTATGGCCGCGCGGCGCGGTCGGCTGGCCCCGAGCTGGACCGTGTGGCCCGGGCTCGAGCGCGCGGTTGTTCGGGGAGCGATCCCCGAGGCTCTTGCCACGGGCGGCCAGGGGTTGACGAACGACGCGGACGAGATATATTGTGAGCGACGTAGCGCTGTTACAAATTTCACAGCAACATTCGTCGCAGCAAGCAAGTACGGGCCAGCCCATGCCCCGCTCGACTCCCAGCTCCCCTCGCGCGATCGCTCGCCTCAGTCTGTATCGGCGCCTGTTGCTGCCGCGGCTGGCCGAAGGGCTCGATCGCGTGTACTCCCATGAGCTCGCCCGCGCAGCCGGGGTCTCCGCGGCGCAGGTGCGCCGCGACATGATGGAGCTCGGTCATCTGGGCAGCCCCAAGAGCGGGTACGAAGTCCGGCGCCTGCTCGAGGACATCGCTGGATGCATCGATGCGCCCGCGATCCAGCAGGTCGCGCTGGCTGGCATCGGCAACCTGGGTCGCGCCATCCTGGCCTATTTCAGCAGAGGAGGAAGCCGCCTCAAGATCGTCGCTGCGTTCGACATCGAACCACAGAAGACGGACCGGGTGCTGCTCGGCTGTCGCTGCTACCGGGTGGACCAGCTCGAAGACGTCATCCGCTCCGACCGCATCACCGTGGGCATCATCGCCGTGCCCGCAGAGGCAGCCCAGGACACCGCCAACCGGTTCGTGGCTGCGGGCATCACCGGCATCCTGAACTTCGCCCCGCTGCCCATCAAGGTCCCGCCTTCGGTCTTCGTGGACAATGTGGATATCGCTGTCCGGCTGGAGACCGTGGCGTATTTCGCCCGCCAGAGAAAGGTGTGAGAAGAGAATCCCATGAGCACTCCTGTCGATATCTCCGAGATCACCGATAGGCATCCCGGCGCAGGCCGGGACGCGCTGATCGCCATGCTCCAAGAAGTGCAGGAACGGGACGGCTACATCTCCCAGGAGGCGGCTGCGCAGCTCGGCCGCCATCTGGGCCTGGCCGCGAGCAAGGTCTTCGGCGTGGCGACCTTCTACAACCAGTTCCGGTTCAGCCCCCCAGGTCGGTACCACATCCAGGTCTGTCGCGGCACCGCCTGCCATGTCAACAACTCGGCCCAGATCCTGGCAACGATCGAGCGCGAACTGGGCATCAAAGCCGGACAGACGACGCGCGACGGGCACTTCAGCCTGGAAGTGGTAGCCTGCATCGGCGCGTGCGGGCAGGCACCGGTGATCAGCGTCAACGGCGAGTTCCATGCCAAGCTTACGCCCAAGCGCGTCCGCCGCGTCCTGGACACGTACCGGAAACAACTGGAGACAGAGCATGACAGAGCCGCGTGAAGGGACTCCAGCCACTGACGCCCAGGCGTGCCGCGACCTGGTGGCCAGCCTGGCCACCGATCCCGACGCGCACGACAAACGCCGCGACCAGTTGGCGTGCCTGCGGCGCGAGGTGGTGCGCCACCCGGTCATCTACGTAGGCGCCGGCACCTGCGGTCTGGGAGCCGGTGCCGGCCACGTGCTGCAGCGCGTGCGCGAGCACTTGGCGGCCAAGAACGTGGCAGCAGAGGTAGTCAACGTCGGGTGCATCGGGCTGTGCGCCGCCGAACCCCTGATGGACGTGCAACTGCCGGGACGCACGCGCCTCTGTCTGGCCGAAGTCACTGCCGACAAGGTGCCCTCCCTGCTCGATCAAGCCTTGGCGGGCCAGGTGCCCACAACCCACGTGCTCGGGCAGCACCGGCAGCCAGGGCTGGCGCCATATCCTGGGGTCGCGTTCCTGGATGAACACCCGTTCTTCGCTCCCCAGACCAGGTGGGTCCTGGCCAACTGCGGGCTGATCGATCCGGAGCAGATCGACGAGTACATCGCCCACGACGGGTACCGCGCCCTGGCGCGCACGCTCCGCGAGTACACCCGCGAGGAGGTCTGCGACATCGTCGAGAAGAGCGGCCTGCGCGGGCGCGGTGGCGGCGGGTTCCCGACAGGGAAAAAGTGGAAGCTGGCGCTCGCCCAGGAGGAGCACCAGCGATACCTGATCTGCAACGCCGACGAAGGCGACCCGGGCGCCTTCATGGACCGGGCCGTCATCGAGGGCGATCCGCACCGCCTGATCGAAGGGATGGCGATCGCCGCGTACGCCATCGGCGCGAACAAGGCCTACGTGTACATCCGGGCCGAGTATCCACTCGCCATCGAGCGCTTGGAGCGAGCTCTGGAACAGGCACGCGCGTACGGCCTCGTGGGTAGCAACATCCTCGACAGCGGTCTCGACCTCGAATTCGTCATCAAGAAAGGTGCCGGGGCGTTCGTCTGTGGCGAGGAGACGGCGCTGATCGCCAGCATCGAGGGCCGGCGCGGCATGCCGCGCCCACGCCCGCCGTTCCCGGCGGTATCGGGCTTGTTCGGCAAACCCACCATCATCAACAACGTCGAGACCCTCGCCAATGTCCCCACGGTCATGCTCCGCGGCGCCGAGGCCTTTGCCGCAGTGGGCACCAGGGGCAGCAAGGGCACCAAGGTCTTCGCGCTGTCGGGAAAGGTGGCTCGCACCGGCCTGGTGGAGGTGGCCATGGGCACCAC